>Ga0256839_1000045_pt1 | contig 147969 bp, 143 predicted proteins | sample 354166metaG_FD_185968 | JGI IMG/M metagenome (GOLD analysis project Ga0256839, IMG submission 185968) | Hydrothermal vent microbial communities from Mid Atlantic Ridge, Atlantic Ocean - 354-166 | ecosystem: Environmental > Aquatic > Marine > Hydrothermal vents | place: Atlantic Ocean: Mid...
GAAAAACTTAAATAAAACAACAAACAATAAAAAAATATAGAAAACAAAACAAAAACCACGGGTTCAAAACCAACTACGAAGGGTTGAAAGCCGTAGAATCTTCCGCAAAGCTTTCTCCTCTTTCATTTCGTTCAAAACCAACTACGAAGGGTTGAAAGCGACAGCCAGGGAGAGAAGGTGTATGACAGAGAAATGTTCAAAACCAACTACGAAGGGTTGAAAGCCAGCCCTTTTCCTATTAAAAGTGTAATTAACATTGCGTTCAAAACCAACTACGAAGGGTTGAAAGGTGTTTCAGTTTTTTACTAAAAAGTTTAAAACTATATGTTCAAAACCAACTACGAAGGGTTGAAAGAAGCTGCGTAAATGCGTCCCAGAACTTATCTGTTTTTGTTCAAAACCAACTACGAAGGGTTGAAAGCTATATCAGTCACCTGTGAGTTACTTTTAACCATGAGGTTCAAAACCAACTACGAAGGGTTGAAAGTCAACATTTGAAAATATTGGTGGTGAAATAGGTGGCAGTTCAAAACCAACTACGAAGGGTTGAAAGCATTCCGTTTCCTTGAAATATGCTGAGAAAAGATGTGTTCAAAACCAACTACGAAGGGTTGAAAGGCTGGAAATCGACATACAACTCACATACGAAAAACTAGTTCAAAACCAACTACGAAGGGTTGAAAGAGGTTATTAAAGAACACTGAGTTTGTAGAAGAGAAGAGTTCAAAACCAACTACGAAGGGTTGAAAGATTTAATATTATATCTGCTACTTTCCACTTCTCTAACGTTCAAAACCAACTACGAAGGGTTGAAAGTGTGTATTTTGCGTTTTTCCCTAGTTGTCTTTCAACGACAGGTTCAAAACCAACTACGAAGGGTTGAAAGGCATCGACTGGGAGGCGTGGGGTGTCGGGGCTGGGTGGGTTCAAAACCAACTACGAAGGGTTGAAAGCAAACAAGAAAAGCAACAAAACATCACCAACCTTCAACACATGTTCAAAACCAACTACGAAGGGTTGAAAGTTGAGTATGGTGTTGTGGATGGTTATGTATACAGAGAGTTCAAAACCAACTACGAAGGGTTGAAAGCATATAAAAAGTTAGGAGTGTTTCATTTCGAGATAAAGTTCAAAACCAACTACGAAGGGTTGAAAGATGCTATATGGGGTATGCCCATATATGTTTGATATAAATCTACGTTCAAAACCAACTAAGAAGGGTTGATGATGACTTGTTTTAGATGTTGCTTATTTATTTAGTAATCTGTTTTGTTGGAGTTTTTTGTTATTTAAATCGTTCATTCTCAATTAGTTATTTGCGATGGTTGATGCTCTCATTTTTCAGATCGCTGGTGTGAGTAGGTATGAGAGAAGGAAATATAGAGTTGAGAGTGATGAGTCTGGAACAGAAGTTATTTATGAGGAGGTCTTCTCATCTACAGCTGTAGCCAGGCACCTTCTTGATAGTGGTAAGGCCTCTACGGTGAAGATTATATTTCTAGTTCCTGACACGATATTGGCTGATCCCAATATTGGTTGCTATATGGGTAAGTTTATAGAGATGGTGGAAAGCGGAGATGTCAGGGGTTTAGAGGAGTTGACTGTAAGGGCATGTAAAGAGTATATGAGGAAAAATAGCCATATCAGGGATTTGTGTGGCGATAACCTCAAATATGAGTTTGTTGGGATGAAGGGGATGGGATCGTACACACTGAAGAATAATTCTTTGGAGGAGTATAAGGTAGTTTTTCGGAGGACTGATGAGGACATTACATTCAATATCTACAAGATTATACTGGATATCTTGGATTGTAAGAGAGAGGGGGGTAGGAAGATTTATATAGATATATCAACCGGATGGAACAACTACATACCCCTTATGCTGGATGCAGTATCGACATATATAACGTTTGATAAACTGAGGACATTGGGAGATTCCGACAGACGTTTCCACTTGATAATATCGGAACCAGGGGGTAGAGGAGTTGACAATGCGTTAAACATATATATTCGCGAGTTTGATACTAGGGTGTTGTTTAAATGGCCATCTAAGGAAGAGTTGAGGATTTATCAACGTAGTATAATGAAACGTGATGGAGAAGGGGGAGGAGATGATAGAAACGATGAGAAGGAAGATATATTTAAGAATGCAAGTCATTTCCTATCTACAGGTCGTAAGTTATACAACTCGATCATCTACAACATTCCCCTACTGTTGTTTAAGGATGCGTTCGAGGATGGAGGCATAATAAATTTTGAATATGCTAGGAGGGGTTTTGAAATACTAGTGAAGGTGACCAATACACTGTCTAACAATATGGTTGATAAGGTTAGGATTGGAGACATGGGTTTCGAAATCACTCCTAGGAACCACGTGATTTGGCATATCTACAAGAATTTCGTCACTACAGTGGGAATTATAGATGGTTTGGTAAACAAGCTTCAACTTCCACTGGAAGACCCGTATATAGAAGTTGTTTATAATGACGATAATGATTACAAGGTACAACATTCCTTCGAAAAGATTATGGATATTTATAGTAATGATATAGTTGGTAGGGATATCAACAAGAGGTTTTTAGAGAAGGATATTAACGATCTAGCATCATACATTGGCAAGCTTAAGACTAAGTCCTGGGTCAAATACTCTTCCCTAGATAAAATGGACAGATGCTATGGTGGAGATAACAAAAAGATACATGTTATGAGTAGCGATAGCAAACGTAACTTCTTCGCTCACTCTGGACTATCTAAAGATCATCTACTCCTAAAGAGATGTGGTAATAGAATACTTCTTAGATATGACACTATTAGGAAGAGAGAGATTGAAGGATTCATCAAAAATCCCAAGTAGCTTGGATATCCATTCTATCCTAGATAGGTATAGCTTTACCTAGGGGTCGGCCTAGCCCCCGGCTTTTAATCATCTATTCATTGAGGGCCTCTCTCGTCATCCCCAACCTCTTATTAGCCTTCCATAGTTTATGTATCTTGAATATTTTGTGGGTGTGGTAATGTATCTATGGTCTGTGATGGTGTGGTGGAGGTCTAAGTTGTATGGTAGGCCTCTCATGGATGTGGATATGGGTCTAGCCGCTGTAGTGAAGGGTATGTCTGTGGATCCATATATAACCGTCTTCGACGAGTACGTGTCTAGGACGGTCCTGGAGGCTGTGGAGTATCACGACTATATTGGGGGATACCGCCCGATCTACTGGGGTCTGGAGGGCGACTTCATCGGTGATGTCTGGATAGATCCTACACTGAGGAGGGTCGTCGATGAAATTATGCGGGGGCATAGATTGGTTGGCCGTGCAGTAGTCGATAGGGATTGGGCCTCCCATATGGCTATGCTCTATCTAATGGGTGACGCTGGGCTGGAGTGTATATTCACGGTTACTACGCAGACGGCACATCTACTTAGGAAGTATGGGGGTGAACATAGGGATCTATATTTGAATATGGCTGGGGATAGGGAGCCCATATACCACGGTGCCACATGGTATACAGAGGTGTATGGAGGGAGTGACCTGTCACGTATAGAGACTAGGGCTTATAGAGACGGTGGAGTCTACAGGTTGAACGGAGTCAAATACTTCACCAGCAACGTTGGATATGCAGACTATATTCTTACCCTGGCGAGGATGGGGGGGTCTGGAGGCGGTGTGAAGAGTCTCTCACTCTTCCTAATACCTAAATATGTTGGTGATAAGCCTAACTATAGGCTGGTAAGGCTTAAGGAGAAGCTGGGTACGTTGAATGTGCCGACGGGGGAGGTGGAGTTTAGGGATAGCGTGGCCTACTTAATAGGTGGTGTCGGGGAAGGCATATACTATGCCCTCGAGAATCTGATGATATCTAGGCTGGCTAACAGCGTCGGCGCCGTCGGGATAGCTAGGCGTGCACTTGCAGAGGTGACGCTGTATTCTAAGGGGAGGGTGGCTTTTGGAAAGCCCCTTATCATGCACGAGCTGTATAGGCATGACTTGGCCCGCCTAGACATAGAGTCGCTGTTGTCGCTGGGTCTAGCTTTCCACGCCGTTGAGCTCTGGAGTGGGGTGGAGGATGATAGGCCCCCATACTCTGAAGAATATATATATGCTAGGACTGTTAACCACTTGGCCAAGGGATATACTTCTCGGAGGGCGGTGGAGATCACTGGAGAGGCTATGGAGCTTATCGGAGGAAGGGGGTTCCTAAGGGAATTCTCTATTGAGAGGCTTCATAGAGAGGCCCTAGTCACCACTATATGGGAGGGGTCGACAAACATCCATATACTCGACTTTATAGAAGCATTTGTTAAGAAGGGGGGGTCCAGCCATATTCTTGATATCCTTAGGGATGATATGGATCTGGTTGGTAGATATGGGGAGGGATTTAGGGATAGAGTATCCAGTGTGTTCAGCCTCATAGATGGTTTACGCGGTGTGGAGGGGGAGCTACCAATATGGAGGCGTATATTCTTCACCCTTGGAGATGTAATAGGGGTTATTGGGCTGGAGAAGTTTATAGATGGATTTCCAGATCCGGGGGCTGTGGAGGCTGGGGTGGCTTCATACCTATCTGGGAGGATGGGGGAGTTGAGAAGACCGGTCTCCCTGGATGTGGAGGGGGTGGAGTAGCCTGTTTATAGGTTCCACCAGCTAATCAATATATGATGGATCTGGGTAGGGTGTCCGCATATATAGGTGCATTAGGCCTCTACCTGGCTCTAGCCGGCCTATACTTCGACATAGCCTACCACCATGTATACCCCTTCGAAGCCTTCTGGAGTAATCCACATATAGTCATGTATAGTGGGTTGGGGATTGCCTTCCTCACGGGGTCTATACTCGTGTTACACCCCTCCCTTAGACGCGGGTTTGGGGGAAAAAGTATATATGTTCTGGGAATGGAGATAAGTCCATACACACTCTTCTACAGTGTCTCATGTATAGTAGCTCTTTTAGCGGGTTACTTGGACAGTATATGGCATGGTATATATGGCAGCTTCGAGAGTGCATATAGCTTTCCACATACCCTCGCCCTCACCGGCAGCTATACAGCATCCCTAATATTGATACACGTCTTGATGACAAAGTATGGGGCGGGCACATATATAGGCTCATTCCTACTTGCAGGTGTGGCGATGGCTCTATTCCGAACCTTTATAGGTCCGTTCTCAAACTCTCTAGACTTGTTCAGAGAATTAGCTAGTGGAGAGGGGATGGGGGAGCACTTCATCGGGAAGTCTACCCTGCTCTGGAACAGATATATTGATAAGGGGGTATATGTGGAGAACCCCATATACCCCTCCCTACTAGCCTCATACGTCTACCTATCCATACTATACCTTTCTAAAATGTATCTAGGTGATAGGAGGGCCTACCTATATACGGGGGGTTTCACAACGTTATTAATATCGATATTCTACCTCTCTACAGATATGGCTGGATACAATCCAGTATATAGATCCCCCCTATCCATCTCCATAGCTATACTATCCATCATTCTATATATGTGGGACGGCCCTAGAGGATATATACTTGCTGGGGCAATACCTGGGATAATTTACATCGCTGTATATGGGCTATCCCCCCTACCCATAGCATCGTCTCTTGCTGGTGCAGCCATGGGATATTCATATGGGTATATGATGTATAGGGGGTTGTCTATGGATAGTCGCCTCTGGCTGGTGGGAACCTTATCGGTAAACTTTATACTTGTTCCCGCCATACTAGGTTATGTAGATCTCTATATTAGGTTTATGTAGTCTATAGCCTTTAGACTCCCTGGAAAATTGATCTTATATACTCATCATATGACTTGTCGACGGGGTTCATAGGGGGTCTCACCCTCCTATCAATTCCTAGACCTAGAATCTCCAGAGCCGCCTTCACAATAGCTGGGAATTTATAGGGTGCTTCGAAAACCCTCTCCATACGCAGTATCCTTCTAAACCATTTTACAGCCTCAACCAAGTCCCCCTCCAGATATGAGGATATTAGACTTATATACGGCTCTGGATAGACGTTTCCCAGCCCAGGTATTAACCCATATCCACCTATCAAGAGGTTTGGGAGTGTCAATACATCTGAACCCACATATACCTTGAAGCCTGGATATGTCTCTACAAGCCTGGTAATACTTTCTAGATATGAAGCGTCGTCATAAGTTATCTTTACACCAGTTAGGTTTTCATGTCTATCGAGAAGGTCTGTGAAGAGCTGTGGGCTGGGGAGCAGCCCGGTCAGACTAGGTATAACATATATAATTACCTGGTTTTCAACGTTCTCCAGTATCTCTCTATAGAACATAGCCAGCTCCACATCATTATATTTGAAGTATGGGGGTGTGGGGATTATGTATCCGTCTACTTCACACCTCTCATCCAACCATTTGATCTTCTCCAAAGCCTCTCGAGAGCCGCTGGAGTATATCCCTACGTATATATCTAAATCTCCATCCAAATCATTTACATCCTCAACCAACAACCCAATCTCATCGATATTTAATTTATCCATCTCACCTGTTGATGATGCTATGAAGAATGCATCTACACCCTCTCTATACAGCCTCTCTAGATGACTTTTAAACTCCTCTCTATCTATAGAATAGTCTCTCTTGAAGGGTGTTATCAACGGGATTATCAGTCTAGAGGCTATATCCATGGGGATCTCCTCTACTATAGCTGTATACCTATATTGTTCTTGGGGAGTCGGTGAAAATATAATATTCACTATATAATACTAATGTATTTATGGCTAGGCTCTTGGGAGCCCTCGCCCTATCTATCCTAATCATATTGATGTATGTAGAATCGCCTGTAGAGGGTTTCTCATGTACAGTTGGGTTGGGTGGAGATTATCCAGACGTTTCTTCAGCGGTCTCCAACGGATGTGTCAATATAGAGTTTGTCTCAGACGTATCTGAATCCTCTAGCGTATCCGTATCTAGCTCTCTATATGTATACGGCAGGGGATATAGGTGGATCTTCCAGGGTAATGAAGGTATACGGGTCAACCCATCCACAACCCTCTATATTGAGGGGGTGAATGTCTCGAGGGGGGTCTCTACAAACAGCCTTCTCGAAGCAGTGGGGTCAACTATCCTCTTGATGGATGTGGTTATCTACAACGATATCTCCGGGGCATGGAACGAGTCTATCTATATATTGGACTCTAACGTGACAATGTATAACGTATCTATATTTGACCTTGGGACTCATAGTAGGAATAGTATATTTATATCTGATAGTGATGCATACCTCGACGGAGTATATATTGAGAATTTGAAGCCGGTTATCGCTGGTGGGATATGGTTTGACGATACGGCTTCTAGGGAGGAGGAGTCGTATATAGCTAGAAATATATATATAAAGTCTTTCGACAGGGGAGTAATGTTCTGGGATGATGGGAATAACAACGCCACACTACTTATTGACAACGCTTATGTAGAGGGGCAGCTTAGAAACAATATAGTTTTGTGGCTTATATCTAAGCAGAACCCCCCTAATAGGACGAATATAACCATTGTAAACTCCTATCTAGCTAATGTGAGGGATGGTAATATATGGCTCTTCTCCTGGTATAGCCAGAGAACCCTCCTCAACCTTAAGAACCTGACCATCCTTAACGCGACTGCATATGCAAATATATGGATGGAGGTTAAGATCCGCTCCCACTTCAACATCTCCCTCGAGAACCTGACTATATCCAATGCTGGAGATCTGCCGTATGGTAATATATTTATAGATTTGTGGGGTGGTGATGCCGAGGCAGTTATATATATGGACTCCCTCAGACTTACGGGGGCGGATGTATATAGTATCTATATAAGGACTCAGCATGCAACCAGCTTCAACTCCACTATTAGAAACTCGATGTTGAATACAGCCTCCCCCAACTCCTTTACAAGGGGCATCCTCATATATACTAGATGGTTGTCTACAGGCTATCTGGAGATGGATGGTGTAAGGGTAGATGGTGCGTCAATAGGCTTCCTAGGATACATAGCTGGATCCTCTAGATTCACCGGGAGATTATCTAATGTAGAGGTGTTAAACGGTAGGACTGGAGTGGCTCTCTGGACTAGGACATATGCGGTGGGGAGTCTATACGTATCCAACGGATTGGTAAATGATATGGATGTCCGTGGAATATGGGTAGGGGGCTGGGAGAATTCACAGATCTATGTGGAAGTTGAAGGGATCTATATAAACGATACTGGTTTAGAAGGTATCAAGATATTCCATAGGTCTCCAACCCCATCTACATATAGGTTTATAGATGTAATCATCAACAACTCAGCCGGTATAGGGTTGAATATGACTGTGGATGGAGACCCTATAGATGTGTTCTTCAATAGATCCATCATAGGTAGTGTCTGGCTACGTGACTCGCTTAACACTTTCCAGGCTAGGCTATATGCCAACCAGACTATGTATGATGAACTCGGCTCACAGGTTGATGGGATATATTTCGAGAGCTACTGGATATTGGAGGCTAGATACATATCAAGCTTGTCTGGCTACCCAATATCTGGTGTTAGAGTCAGCTTGATAGATGGGTCTACAATACTCTCCACGAAGGTGACTGGGTTAGATGGGGATGTGAGGTATGTCCTACATTATGTTTATGACGAGTCTAACCCAGTGGTTCCAAGACTCTATCTAAACGCATCTGTAAATGGCGTGACCGATGTATACCACATATATTTAGATGGTGGGTTTAGATCTACGATACCCAATATATTCGTGGTTGTGGAGAGGGAGCTTCCGATACCTGCCTTCAAGGCGTTGGGTAAGGTAGGGGGGAAGTTGTCCACAATCGTCCTATATGGAGTGTCTGGATATATAGCCGTCTTGACGGATCTAGAGTCTTCCCATGGTGGTATACACCCGATAGTTTATAGAATAGGTTTGAAGTGGTACTTCATTAATGATGATTATGCCGTGATTGGAGTCGAACTATATAGGGATGGTGAGGTGTATAAACAGATGCTCTATATAGATCGTGGGCTGCAGACAGTCTTCTCACCAGGGCCTATCAGGATAGTGGCTTGGATAGTTAATCCATAGCTCTTCTACAGTATTATTCCAGGTGTTGCGGCGAACCCGATATATGCCAGGTACCATCCAAATATGAATACCGCTATCGTTATCAATAGGTAGATCCAGTCTACCACTGAGAGCCTAGACTCTATTAGATATGTCCTGTTAGGCTTTGCTCTGAATGCTCTGAGGTCTGCGGCTATTGATATGTTGCTCCCCCTACGTAGACTGCTTAGTATCAGTGGGACAGTCATATGCCTAAACACTTTAATCGCGTTTCTAAGGGCTTTTAACAGTTCAGATGGGTTTCTAGACCTGGGGACCTTTATAGATAGCCCCCTCACCTTAGCCGCGTTGATAATTATGTTTGCGTCTTCAAACATTGTTGGTATCAGCCTGATACCTATTACCACTGCGAAGGATATGACGTATGGCACGCCTATCCTGAAGCTCCTTCTCTTTATAAAGTTGGTGAGTCCCAGTAGTAATGCGTTTGGAGCCGTGGAGGTGGCTAGTAGTAATCCTGATCCCGCAGCCACAAGGATCCTTAGGCTTTGGAAGGCTCCATAGTACATCCCTTCTATTGTCAGGATATGTCCTCCAAGGATGTAGTCTAGGGCTGGGTGCATCTCGTATATTGGGGTCACGTCGTATATGAAGGTTTGGCTCCACCAGTCATAACCATATCTGATGCCTTGGTAGAATATGGAGTTGAGGGGTATTGGGAGGAGTAGTACCGTTACCGTGGCGAGCTTATCTCTATTAGGCTTTGCAGTGCCCCACATTATGACGACCCATATGAAGAGTGCTAGGAGGGTGAGTAGGTCGTCCAGTATGGATGCGAGTAGCGTGACCGTGAATGTCCAGAAGATCTTTACTCTAGGGTCTAGCCTGTGGAAGAAGGAGTTGTTATCCTCGTATAGGAAGAATCTTCTCAAGGCGCCTCGGAGGAGGAGCCTATATATAAGGAGGATTATTATTCCCGGCCCGATTACGAAGAATATTGTGAAGTCGAATATGAATTTGGCGATATCTATAAATGTATCTATAGCCACTACTCCCTCACCCCCACCCTCTGGATTATATTTAGAAATTCCTCTACGCTTAGGACTGTGTTCTCCTCTCCGAACAGCCTCTGACTCAGCTGACTAATGTATGGGGGTAGGATGTTGTACTGGTATATCCATCTGCTGGAGAATATCTCTCTCGGGCTTCCGTCAAAGACCTTCTCACCTTCATGGAGGAGTATAACCCTGTCTGCATACTCCGCCACTATCCTCATGTCGTGGGTTATGAAGAGGATTGTCACACCTCTCTCCCTATTTAATCTCCTGGCTATCTCCATAAGCTTCACTGAGTGGCCCCAGTCCTGGCCTGTGGTCGGCTCGTCTAATATAAGTATCTTTGGTTCCATCGTTAGTATGGTGGCTACTGCCAGCCTCCTCCTCTGACCCCTTGATAGGCTCTGGGGATGCCTCTCCCTAAACTCCTCCAGCCCAAGTATCTTAAGCGCCTCCTCTACCCTTCTACCCACCTCATCCTCATCTATACCTAGATTCCTAGGGCCGAATGAGAGTTCATCCAGTACCGTGTTTGTGAATAGCTGGTGATCTGGATTTTGAAACACGTATCCTACGTATCTGATTATCTCCTCCATTGGCGTGGTTCTAACGTCGTGCCCATATATTTTCACTATACCCCTGGTCGGCTTTAATAGCCCCACCATCATCTGGCTGAGGGTTGATTTGCCACTTCCATTCTTACCTATCAACGCCACCATCTCCCCCTCACTAATCTCCAGATCCACTCCTTTCAAGGCTGTTACACCGTTTGGGTAGGTGTGCCAGACATCCCTAGCCTCTATCACGACGTCTCCCCTAGTGATGGATTCCTCCGTCTCTATTGATGGGGGTTTTAATCCGTTGACTCTATCCTGGAAGAACTCTACGCCTTCATCTAGAGTTATTGGTATTCTTGTGTCTCCGCCATACTTGTATGCAGCCTCAGAGACTTGGGGTGGTCTGACACCTCTATCCAGAAACTTATCCAACTCTCTATATGCTTTGTGTGGCTCATCATCTATGAGTATCTCACCATCCTCCATCAATATAATCCTATCGGCATATTTCGATACTTCATCAAGCCTATGTTCTATGAGGATTACGGTCACGTCTCTCCTCCTCTGGATATCGCTTATAACGTTTAGGACGCTGTAGGCTCCCTGGGGGTCTAGATCTGAGGTGGGCTCATCAAAAATTATTATACTAGGCTCCATAGCCAATATCCCTGCTATCGCGGTTCTCTGCTTCTGCCCTCCACTTAGGCTGAAGATCGGCCTATCCCTAATCTCGTATACCCCTGCGTCCTTCATCGCCTGGTCCACCCTCCTCCTAACCTCATCCTTAGGCATGGCGAGGTTCTCAGGTCCAAAGGCGACGTCCTGCTCCACTGTCAATGCAAATAGCTGGTCCTCAGGGTTCTGGAGAACTACGCCCACCATCTGTGTCAACTGGTGTAGGGGCTTCGACCTGGTGTCGACGCCGTCTACCGTCACCCTACCCTTCAAAACCCCTTTCTCGATGACGTGGGGTATGTATCCACATATTGTTAGTGCTAATGTTGATTTTCCACATCCGCTTCTTCCTGTTAATACTATGAACTCCCCCTTCTCAACCCTTAGATTTATGCCTTTTAAGACCCACTTGTCTGTGTAGGGGTATTTGTACCATAGGTCCTCTATCTCCAAAACGGGTCTAGACACGGATACACCCCCCTTCACCATTAAATAATGATGTTTATAAAAATAGGGGATTTGGTGGTCACGGTATAAGCTTCTCCAGAACCCTGTATAGAGGTAGAGCAACTACAGCGCCGTATAGCATGTTGAATATCGTCATCGTGGAGGTATGCATGATAACTACGTAGGAGGTGGTGTAGAAGTGGTTGAGGAATGGGTAGAACACGTAGTAGAGCGTTATCCATGCGAAGAAGGCCCTCAAACCGCCTATTAAAGCCGCGTCTATAACTGCCCAGATCCCTGTGGGCCTCGGTATAGTTGCACCCTCAGCCTTAGCAGCGAAATACTTGTTAGATATCGCTAGGTAGATGTCTACAGGTATCGCCTGTGCCAGGGAGTAGGCGTACCATCTGACGTCGAATCCGTAGAATATGAGTTGGCTGCTGAACTGGTATACAAGCTGTATCATCGTTGCTACCCCAGGCTTCCTGACTATTAACACACCTAGTACGAATAGGGTTGCGTATCCAATGTCTCCTATCGCGAAGTTTACGAATGGGACTGGAATCCTATTTGTGAGGGCGAAGAATCCTAGGCTTCTCCCAATTATCTGGACCCAGACGGTGAGTAGTATCCCGAATATGGCTGAGTATATTATGTCCTTGGTCTTGAAGCCCGCTCCATATAGCATCCCCCTCTCTATAGCGTAGAATGTTGCCCCCAGAGCGACTAGGGAGAATACTAGTGTAGCCATGTATATGGTGAAGGGTTCTGGGACGAAGGGTCTCCTGAACTCCTCAGAATATATGACTCCCTCATCAGACTCTATAGTGAGGCTGAAGTCCACAGTCTTTATCGTGACGGTCTCTGGAACGGCTAATTGGAATGTCAGCCTCACCGTCTCCCCCGGGGGAATCTGGTTTAGAACTGCTATGAAGAAGGCTCCGTCTTCAGAGGCGTTTCCCTCCCTAGGTGGTCTGAGGACTTTGAAGCCCTCATCTATGGGGACATCCAGCCTTACAATTAGGTTGGTGGCCGCCTCATCTCCATTATTAGTTATATATATGGCTCCCCACATATTCCCTTGTCCCCTGAACCCCCCTGATATGATGACCTGCTCATTGGTCTGGGCTTTGAATGTGGCGCTGTAGTAGTGTGGGAAGTAGAACTCAACCTCTATATCTGGCTGTCCACTCACGAGGTATGGGGCTGAGCCAAGTAGGAGCGTGGCTATCACGAGTAGTGGGAGGAGTGGTAGGGATGAAGGTCTTTTCATCTCGTTAAGTAAATATCAGTTATGAAATATTTACTGAATTTACACGTATGTTGAAATTCAAGCCTAATCCACCCGGTTGATGTAAATATTCTATTTACTAGTCTTTTCTATACACTTACTTCTACATATCCCCCTGGCTCTAGAATAAACTCGTATCTGAGATATTCAGCTCCATCAATGTATATTGTTTCGTTCCACAACAGTGTATATCCTTCCCCAACGATCCTCTTATCCCTTGCTGCTATGAAGCCCTTCACCTCGACGGGTTTAGGATAGGCTGTCCACTCCTCACCTCCCCTCCTGAACCTTATCTCCTGGGTGAAGCCGTGTCTTATAGACATTCTGTTTATCTCGTCGTCTGCCTCGAACATCTCGGTGGGTATAACCTTGATTTCAACACCCTCTCTGTCCACCCTTACTAGTAGCATGTGGTATATCGCCCCCTCATCTGGCGATACGTATAGAGGTGATCCAGCTCCTCCAGACACGTAGAACCATGTCGGCTCTAGATACCTCTTGTAGAATATGTGGTTGTGGGCTTGGAATGCCACAGTTACATTGTATTCTCTAAATAGTTTTGTAATCTCCTTGTCGTTTGTTATGGTTCTAAAGTGTGGGCCTGAGTAGGCGGGTTTATGCATAAACGTGAATCTATACCTGAAACCTTGTGTATCCCTCAGGATATTCTCTAGCCACTCCTTCTGCCTACCCATGATGTTATTCGCCTCCCCCACTATATCGGTGTCTAGGAGTATGAATGCTGAGTCGCCATATGCGAAGGCGTGGTAGAGCCTCCCGATATTCATGAGTAGGATTATCTGGGCTGTAGGGTCTCCGGTGGATGGGGCTTCCCCAGTCTTAACCTCGTGGTTTCCAGGGGCTATGAATATCGGTACTCTGGACCTACCTATTACTGATAGGAAGTCGATCCACTGCCATGCGAGCACTGGTCCTTGACTCCTATAGCCGTATACTATGTCTCCCCCTAGTATGGCGAAGTCGGGTCTAAGTACGTTTAGGATCTTAATAAGTTTCTTAAACTGCTCTGGCTGAGGCGTCAACGGCCCACCAGGTCTATTGTCTGCAAAGAATGCGAATGTGTAGCTTTCAATAGCCTTATTTGGGTCATATACATGTATAAGCTGCTTCACTCTCGTCCTACCTCCAAAGTCAATTATCAGCTTGTGGAACCCCGATGTGTTTAGGACTACTTCAATCCCTATAACCGTCTTCCCCCCAGGCCCCACTCTATAGGGCTTGGATGATATATGCACTGGTTCTCTATACTCGCCAAGTTCATCCATGTCTTGTATATATAGTTTAGCCTCTCCAGAGACTTCCCACGGGGCTGTGTTCTCGAGGGTGGTTTGGAAGACGACTTTATCACCAACCTCTATAATCTCTGGACTCCATTCAAACCATATGGGTCTGAGCATAGGGGGTAGTGAGAGTAGATGTATGTTTGCATATATCAAGAACATTGAGGTTAGGATTAGTGCCCCAGCCAACCTCTTATCACTCATTAAACGATTAAATCAATATAGGGAACTATTTAATGGGTGTGTTTTCAAATGGCTCTTGTGAGGCTCTCGGAAGGGGAATATATACTTGCTGTTGGTGAGGGGGAGCTGTACGTTAGGAGTGGGGGGTTAGAGGTCTTCGGATCGAGTTTTGAAAGGCTTTATATACCTCCTACAAAGGCTGTCCCATGTAGGGCTATTAGTGATTCTGAGGTTGAGATTATTCGTGGAGGCATAATGACCCTGGATTCGGAGCCTATCCCCGATTCCTGGGTTGACGCGATCGAGACCATAATGTCATCTGGGGCTAGGAAGGTTATGTTATTTGGGGGTGTAGACGCTGGGAAGACTGGTTTCGCCACATACCTTCTAAACAGCTTTATAGAGGAGTATGGGGTTGGCTACGTCATCGATGCTGACGTGGGTCAGAGCGATATAGGCCTCCCCACCAGTGTAGGGTTGGGGAGGGCGGATAGGCCTGTCCCAACTCTCCTGGAGGTCCCTGTGTTGAAGGAGTATTGTATAGGGCTGACTAGTCCAAGGGGGCTCTTCCATAGGGTTGTAGAGGCTGTATCCATACTTTCACCCCTCGCAGGTGGGGAGCCGTTGGTACTAAATACGACTGGATGGGTTACTGGAAGTGGTCTGTATCATTTGAAGAGGTCTAAATACTCGGTGTTTAAACCTGACGTGTCTGTGGTGTTCGGGGATGTGGATCTATACAGGTATGTATCCCTACTGGGTGAGTCGATCTTGGTTGATAGGCCTCGGTCAATATTGCCTAGGAGCCATGATACGAGGAAGATGTATAGGGATTGGAGGTTCCAGAGATACTTTAGTTTGGGTATGGAGAGGTGCACCGTCTCTAAAGACAATGTATATGTTCTAGGTATCCCTTATGAGAAGGTTGAGGGGAGTATGGATCGGGTATTGGTTCCGGGGCAGTTAGGGGCCTTCCTAAATAGGGATGGGTCTGTATCTTCATATGCAATTGTTCTGGAGTCGGATGGTGACTTGACTGTTGGAACCCCGTTCCCACCCAGCGATGAGAAGGTGTTTGAGGCTACTGCCTTAAAGCTTGATATCGAGTCCTTCTCTGAGATGGGCTGGATAGATGGGGTTATAGACCTACTATCTATAGAGTAGTGTTTCAGAGTGTTCCGTACCATCCCTTTTCTCCTTGAAACGATATCACATTTCACCGGTGATGAATGTGTCGCTGGGTGTTAAGGAGATATTTATACTCTTGATAGTGGCTACACCTATAGCAGCTGCCTACCCGATATACAGCGACTCTATATCGAAGGCATTCCCTGACTTTAATTCCTTCGACGACGTCCTCCCCAGTGGGTCAATGATGGAAGAGTATGGTGATGATGTATATGTCGAGGATCACGAGTCATATGACGACTATATGGAGGTTATCTTCCTTAGGGATAGGGTCCTGGATATGGTGGAGAAGGGTCTCCTCCCCCCTGCTATTGCGGATGAGGCTTATACATTTGCAGCCAGTATAACTGAGGAGTCTTTGATGGAGATGAGCTACCTGGAGATTGAGATGGTTAAGGAGAGGCTTGAACACTATCTCGAGTTTTCAGGCTTGGACGATGACGGTTATGAGTATGCTGGATGGATGGGTCTTAATCGGCTCGAGAGGGAGATTTCAGAGGCTCTAATCGATGTACAAGAGTATCGGTTTAGGGCTGAGGCGTTGGGAGTTGAAGATGTGTTGAAGAAGTTGGATGAGGCTGAGTCACTTCTACTCGAGGCTCAGACCTTGTTAGAGGAGTCCCCGGATAACTTTAGCAAGGTATATCAGCTGTATATAGAGGCAGAGTATATCCTAGAGTATGTAGATGAATATTTAGAGCATGTATGGGGGGATGATTAACCCCTAAACCATTAATCTTTTTTACCTAGAAGTTCCAAAAACGCCTCGATATCATCCATCGTGTTATAGAAGTGTGGTGACACCCTTATCAGCCCTGGCCTAGCAGATACCTCAACACCCTCCTCATATAGGTCTGCAGCCAGTGTATGCGGATCATCATGTCTAAATGATACTATGGATGCGTGTCTCTCCCGGGATGTCAATATCTCATACCCCATATCCATCAGCCCATCCATGAGGCGATTAACGAGTTTATACGTATGTGTATAGAATCTCTCAGGAGCCTTAAATTCTTCGAGGAATTTCAGGGATTCGTAGAAGGCTATTAGAGGTACTATGGGGGGTGTTCCCAGTTCAAACCTGCTCGCCCTCCTAGAATAGTTAAAGTTGATTAGGTTGAATGGCCTCCTAAACTCGTCCTCACCCCTCTCCCTCCTATCCCATACCGAGTCCTCGATTGCCAACCAACCCATATATTTAGGCATAAGTTCATCCATAACATCCTTATTCACATATAGTGCCCCCACTCCATGTAGGCTCATCAGCCATTTATATGATCCCGTTACAGCCGCGTCCACCCCCAGCTCCTTAACGTCTACTGGTATAACACCTATGGCGTGGAACATGTCTGAAACTATGTATGCACCGTGGTCATGTGCTAAACTAGAGATGTATCTGAGGTCCTCGAGATATCCTGTGAGCCAAGGTACATAGTCTACAATAACCAGTGATGTCTTATCATCTATCACCCTCTCATACTCATTGATATCTGTGTATCCCCCTCTATCCCTAACCATCCTAACCTCTTTAACCACGCCACGTCTAGCCATCGAGTGGGCCATGACAATTGTCGTTGGAAAGTTGAGCTCGCTGATGACTATGTTGGAGTCTCTATCTAGGTCTATTGAGGATATCAGTGTCTCGAGCCCGTAGGTCACGCCGGGTATATATGCAACCTCATCCCTAGAGGCTCCAATGAATCGGCTGAAGATCTCCCTAAACCTTGGTATCGTATCTAGAAACTCGTCCCACGGCTCACCCTCCGAATAAGATTCCTCCATAACCATGCATACACGGTTATACACCGGCTTAGGTATAGGTCCTGAACTCGCATTGTTAAGGTATATCTTCTTATTGAGTATCCCGATCTCCCTTCTAACATCTTCCAACCACGTCATGAAAATTATTCTATTGGGTATCTCGAATGTAAATTAATTAGCGTTGTGGTTGTATCCATTCTAGGTGCGTGGGGATGTAGGCGATGGATGTGGATAGGTTTTCCTATCTGGAGGATCTTGAGGGTGTGGTGACTATAAGGTTTATCGAGAGGCATAATAGGAGGTTGAGGAGCTTCCTAGGGGGTCTCCCCACTAAATTATACCCTAGAATAGACAAGTACTTTGGGGTTGAGCAGGTTATACAGTTCATGCCCACCGATAGGGGGGTCTATGTTCTATCGAGGGATAGAGAGGGTTACAAGGTGTCGAGGGTCTCGGACGAAGCCTCCGAGAATGTGGTCTCCTCTAGCATGTTGGGTGATAACGCCGTGATTGCAGGTATTTATCCACATCCAGATAGGGATATGCTTGGAGTTTTCTATACACTGGGTGGTGGTGATGAGGGGTATCTAAAGATTTTTGATGAGTCTAGCCTTGAGGTGGTCGACTCTTTGGAGGGGAGTATATGGAACCTTGTATGGGTTGATAGCGATACATATTACTACGTGAGGTTCTACCGGTATGGGTATACCCCCGACGGTGTAGAGGCGCCTGCCTCAAGAGTTTATAGAAGGGGTCTTGAGGGTTATGAGGAGCTGGTGTTTGGTGAGGGGTTGGCTACTAACAACATCATCCAACTACATAGGGATTTAGGGTCTAGCTGGCTATATGTAACTGTATCTAGGGGGTGGGTGGAGTCAAGGATATATGGGGGTGTGGTGGATGAACCTAGTAGCTGGGGGATGATATTCTTTAGGGAGGGTGTGATGTCCCAGCCCATATCCCACTTGGATGGTGTCGACTATGTAATTGTGTATGACGGTGGTGGGAATGGGAGGGTGTTAGCCATCGAGGGGAGAACGTCTGTAAGAGAGTTGATACCCGAGAATGGGTATCCCTTGAGAGGTGGAGTGGTCTTTGGAAATACACTATTACTGAATTACCTCGTCCATGCATCAAGTAGGTTGAGGACTTTTTCCCTAGATGGCTCCCTAGTTATAGAGTATGTGTCTAAGGATCCAGTCTACATATCCATGGTTAGAGCCTATGGTGATAGGGTGTATATGCTGGTTAGAAGCTTCTCCACACCCCAGTATCTAGCCCGCTTCGACGATTCAGGGTTTGAAGCTGTATATGGGGGTAGGGAGGTTATAGAGCTTGAGGTCTCGGAGGAGTTCATCAAGTCTGAAGACGGTGTGGATATACACATATTTAAGATTCGCGATCCAAAGGCTGATGAGAGAGGGTGTGCAATAGTATATGGATATGGAGGGTTCTCCATACCCCTTACCCCGATGTATCTAGGCCACATTATCCCGTATCTGGAGGATGGATGGGTCTTTATAATGGCTAATCTAAGGGGTGGTGGAGAGTATGGTGAGGAGTGGCATAGGATGGGTATGAAGAGGAATAAGATCAACGTATTTAAAGACTTTAAGTCGGTGATCTCGTGGGTCAAAGGTAATGGTTATAAGGTTGTTGCTTGGGGTGGGAGCAACGGTGGGCTTCTGGTAGGGGCTACCTTCACCCTATATCCAGGGCTTATCGACATAGCGGTAATCGGATATCCAGTTCTAGACATGTTAAGATTCCATAAGCTGTATATAGGGCGTCTATGGACGACCGAGTATGGAGACCCTGATGACCCCAGGGATAGGGCTTACCTCATGCAGTATAGCCCCTACCACAGCTTGAGGCCTGGTATGGACTATCCATCTACACTGGTGTATACAGGCCTACATGATGATAGGGTTCATCCCGCCCATGCATTTAAATTTGTGGCTAGGATGGAGGAGCTTGGCTATGACGTGTATCTCAGGGTGGAGACTGAGAGTGGACACCTTGGGGCATCTCCTGAGACGAAGGTTAGTGAGTACGCAGATATAATGGCATTTATATATAGGAAGTTAGGTATTGTCTGAAGATCTGGCGTTCTCTATGTTGCTATGAATGGTATGCCTCTGAACCCTCGATACTCGACCTCTATGCCTGAGGCACCCAGTGTAAATAGCCTTTTGTAATACCTCCGCACCTCCTCATCAGTCATCAAGATGTAATGTAGTTTAACCTCCCTATTGGAGTGGTATAGTCTACCAACCCTCTGGAGCTGCTGCCTCCTGCTTCCATAGTGGAAGCATGCCTCGACGATTACGTCGATGTTTGGCAGGCTCATCCCTTCATCCCCCACCCTACTTACAACGGCGATCCTCCGACCCCTGATCTTCTCCAATCTATCCTCGGTTCTTCCATATATGAATATGGTCTTTATCTCCTCAGCTATCCTCCTCCCCATCTCTATATAGTCGCAGAAGACGATTATCCGTTCATTCCGATGCCTATCCATAACAATCTCCTTAACCATGCTGGGCTTTTCATCCTCGCTATCAACCCTCTCCACTATCACCTTAGGTGGTGATATAATCCCCTTATCGATGAATTCACGGTGGTTCATTCCATGTGGTACCCCTGTAAGAGCTATTATGAGGTCGGCCCTGCCATCCTCTCTATAGGGGGTTCCCGTCAACCCCACCCTATACTTGGTCTTCAACATTGAGAGCTTTGAGTAAGTATCCGCAGGTAGGTGATGCACTTCATCAAATATTACCAGCTTCCACTTCCTCCTCTTAACCTTGCTATAGGCTCTATACGTGTGTATCTCCACTTCATCCCATATATCATCTTCTAGATACTCTTCAATCCTCTCAATCCATTGGCTCTTAAGTGTCCTGGTTGGTACTATGACGAGTTTCTTCCCCCTCACTATAGATAGTAGGTATAGGGCGAAGAGACTCTTACCCGTCCCAAAAGGCCAGTATATCCCTATAGCCCCATACTGGAGAAACATGTTAAGTGCCTCCTCCTGATAGTCTCTCAGCCTAAGATCCTTCTTCAGGATTGGAGTCCTCAAATCATCCTCAGAAACACTGCTCCGCTTGAAGGGGATATATCCCATCCTCACCAGGGTGGCTATTAGTGGGAAGCGGTGATCCCTCCTTATCAACGCCACATTCCTACCTATCTTTTTGATAATTCCTTGTGGATATCTTATCATCAGCTCTTCTAGAAGGTCTGGAGGGGCGTTTAGCCTATCTTCACTTACGTATACGCCATGTTCCTCCCCCGTAAGCAGTGGGACGACATCCTCCAGAGGTTTCGGGAGATCTTTAATTATAGCCCTAACTATAGGGTTTAGAACATATATGGCGTAGTTCTGTGACTCACCAACCTTAACCCCAAACTCCCCTTCTATAAACTTGGGTACTGCTATAATAGCCTGTGGATACCTTTCATTCACGATCTGTATGAAGAATGGGTTCTTAAAGAACTCCATCACGCTTCTCCTATCTATGGTATATCCGTTTCCCTCTATCCCGAGGAGGATATAGTTCTCATCCAATTCTCTAAGTAGATCTAGGTACTCTGTATATAGCTCGTGGATAACGCGGCGTATCTCATCTAGCCTACGGACTAGCGACCTTCTTCTACCCATATAAAGTCTTCTCAACCGAGAAAATTAATTAATTATCTCTATGGTTATAGATCATAATAATCTCTAGCACATCCAACATAATATGTATGGAGATGGATAAGGAGAGGATTAGGAGGATGGTGTATAAGGCTCTGGTTGATGAGGGTGTCGCTAAGCCTCCCTATCCCATCGAGGGTAGGATACCTAACTTCAAGGGGGCTGAGGCGGCTGCTGAGAGGCTCCTCACAATCAAAGGATTTCAGGATGCTGAGACTGTTAAGGTGAATCCCGATAGCCCTCAACGCCCAGTTAGGAGGTTGGCTCTATCCATGGGTAAGAAGTTGGTTATGCCCAGCCCTAGGCTGAAGAGTGGTTTCCTACTTCTCGAGGGAGATAGAATAAGTAATATTGACTATGCATCCACAATTAGAGGGGCTTTCCATCTTGGAAGGCTACTTCATCCTGAGGAGCTCCCCCATATAGATTTCATTGTAGAGGGGAGTGTAGCCGTCGGGAGGGATGGGTCTAGGCTTGGTAAGGGGGAGGGTTATGCCGAGATTGAATATGCGATCCTACTTGAGTATGGTAAGGTTGACTATAGGGTGGAGATAGCATCCACCGTCCATGACCTCCAGGTTTTTGAGAGCCTCCCCAGGGACCCCTATGACGTATCCCTCACTTATATAGCTACGCCCTCTAGATTGGTAAAGTGTAGCGATTTCTTCAGGCCAAAAGGTGTTATATGGGAGCTCCTAGATGAGGAGAAGATTATGGAGATCCCCCTGCTAAAGGAACTCTGGAGTAATAGATAACATATATATCATTATTGTTAAGGTAAAATTCATCAACATTATTCAATTATTAATTATAGGGTGCTCGAGATGGATAGGAGAAAATTCCTTATTGTTGCAGGTGCTGGTGCAGCTGCTGTAGCCGCTGGATACCTGATATTGACCAACATGGGTGGACCCACCGCTCCGACTAGGAAGACTCTATATCTGTATACTTGGGAGGAGGAGATGAACTTTGATCCCCCGATAGAGTATCAGGGGACTGAGTATGATAACGTGTCAGATCTATTCCCACAGGTATATCCAGGGTATGAGGTTGAGGCCTCCTACTATGGGGACCAGGATAGGATGATAGCTGACCTGATAGCTGGGAGGAGGGCTGATGTGATCGCACCATGTGTAGACACTATCCCCACACTGGTTGAGGAGGATTTAATAGCTGAGATAGATACGACCCTTCTTGAGAACTGGAGCAAGATGTTCCCTATATTCAGGGATATTACTGGGGTGAAGGTGGGTGGGAAGGTGGTCTTCATACCCACAAACTATGGGTCGGAGGCGATTAGCTATAGAACCGATCTATTCGAGGATAATGGTCTGGAGCCACCCACCAGCTGGTATGACTTCTTCCATCCATGGGAGCTTGGATTCGATAACCTGGATGATAAGAGGCGTATATTGATGCCTGATGATTCATATCTAGGCGTGGCTATGGCTGCCCTCTCACTAGGATATAATTTGGATGCTAATGGAGATGGTCTTTGGGAGCTTACTGATGAGCAGCTGGAGAACTGTAAAGAGGTTCTGATTAACCAGAAGCCTTATGTGAGGAAGTATTCTGAGGAGCCTGATGTGGAGATGCCTTCTCTACTATCGGGTGGAGACGTTTATATGAGTATTGGATGGGCTCCTGAGACGCTGGTTCTTAACGACGAGGGTTTCCCAGTAGAGTTTGTTATTCCTGATGAGGGGCCACTGGTATTCCTCTGTGGAAACGCTATTGTAGCCAATACGGAGAATTATGAGGATGCCCATAAACTTCTAGACTTCTATCTAGGGCCGATAATTCAGAAGTATTTCGCAACTGAATACTGGTATGGGATAACTAATGAGGCGGTTGTAAACCTCTTGAAGGAGGAGGATCCTGAGCTGGTGGATAGTCTCCTTCTCGACAAGCCTCAGGAGGCTCTCTCCAAGGGGAGCTTTGAATACCCACTTGCAGAGGGTCAGGATGAGTTGTGGGAGGCTGTCTGGGACGAGGTTCTCGAGGCATAGCCCCAGAGCATTTAGAGCATAAACCATCCTTTTTTATATTGATTTTTTTGATGGAGTTTTAGACATAATGTCCCGTGATGTTGTTCTAAGGATCTCTGGAGTCTCGAAAAGGTTTGGGGGTATATGGGCCCTTAAAAATGTAAATCTAGATGTCTATAGGGGTGAATTGCTGGTCCTCCTAGGCCCCAGTGGAAGCGGTAAATCCACCCTTCTAAGGATCATAGCTGGTCTAGAGGTTGCTACAGAGGGTTCTATATATATGGAGGGTGAGGATATTACAAACCTCCCACCGTATAAAAGGGATACTAGCATGGTATTCCAACACCTTGCTCTATTCCCCCATATGACTGTATATGAGAATGTCGCCTATGGACTCAAGATTAGAGGGTTGCCTAGGGATGAGATCGACCGTAGGGTTGATGAGGCTTTGGAACTGGTTCGGATCAGGGAGCTTGGGGATAGGAGGGTCACTAAACTTAGTGGTGGGCAGCAGCAGAGAGTAGCTATTGCTAGGTCCCTCGTCCTCAAGCCTAAGGTCCTACTACTTGATGAGCCCCTTGGAGCGTTGGATCTTAAGCTTAGGAAGGAGCTGCATATAGAGTTGAAAAGGCTACATGAGGAGGTTGGGAATACGTGGATCTTCGTGACTCATGATCAGGAGGAGGCGTTGACGCTAGCTGATAGGATAGGTGTGATGAATCAAGGTAGGTTGATACAGGTAGGTGATAAGTGGGATGTATATGAATATCCAAAGACGAGGTTCGTGGCTGAGTTCATAGGGGAGACGAATCTCTTTGAGGTTGTGGTTGAAGAGGTTCTGGGGGACCGTGCACATGGGTCTTGGAATGGTGTTAGACTAGCCTTTAGGGATGGGGGGTTCCGACGAGGCGAGAAGATATTTCTTAGTGTTAGGCCTGAGAACCTACATATCTCTAGCTCTCCACCTAGTGGGGGGGATGTTAACTCTCTATATGGGGAGGTCGAGGTAGAAGTGTTTAGAGGGTCGTATGTCATCTATCATATTCGGCTTTTGAATGGGGAGTTGATACATGTCACTGTATTGTCTAAAGATGCGAACTATGACCCAGGTGATAAGGTCTATGTCTACTGGACTGTGGATAAGGCAGTAGCCCTTAGAGAGTGATAGCTATGTTTAGGGGTGAGGATAGAAAGAGGTTTATGACTCTAATCTCCAACCTCCCCACGGCCACATATGTCTTCCTACTCTTCTATATCCCCCTCGGGATACTGATACTAATTAGCTTTACTGTTCCATCTAAGTTTAGGGTGATTTGGGAGTTTACCTTGGAGAATCATATACGGGTATTCACTGACCCTAGGTTCTACACTCCCATACTCAACACGTTCTTAATAGTGACAGCTGCGACGCTAGCGCTTATAGCTATTGGTTTCCCTATAGCCTATTATCTTGCCAGGGTAAGGCCAGATTTGGGGCTGAAGATAATATTCTTCTTGATCATCCCCGTTGAGGTTAACTATCTAATACGTATCTATGCGTGGAGGGTTATACTGGGGGAGAATGGGTTGATAAACTCTTTCCTCATCTCACTAGGGTTGATTGACAAGCCTTTGACGATACTATTCTATAGTTGGGTCTCTGTCGTTATAGTGTTGATTCATGAGTGGCTCCCCTACGTAGTCATACCATTCTATGTTAATCTGGTTGGCATACCGAGAGACTTGTATGAGGCGGCTATGGATCTAGGGGCTAATAAACTACAGGTTTTCAGGTCTATCACACTCCCCCTTGTGAAGCCGGCTATATTGACGGTTATGTTCATAGTATTTATACCTTCTCTAGGCGAGTTCGCCATCCCAGCCCTGGTAGGTGGCCAGAGTGGTGTGATGATAGGTGTCTTGATAGATAGGTATTTGACGGATTTCAGGCTGGCTATGGGTGCTGCTCTAAGCTTCTTCCTCCTTATAGTGACGCTGATACTCAGCCTGATAATGATCAAGATATTCGGGTATGAGTCTCTATATCAGAGGTGAGCTGTGTGCCTGGTGAGAAGACCATTAGGATATCTCTAGGCCTCTATACAGCTGTGGTGATAGCGTTCTTCATATACCTGCCTATAGCCGTGATATACGTCTATAGTTTCAACGATATACCCTTCTTCATACCTGAGTGGAGAGGCTTCACACTGAAATGGTTTATACAGGGATTCTCTAGGAAAGACGTTATATCCAGTCTGATAAACAGTCTATACGTAGCCTCCCTAACTACATCTATATCGATGGCTTTAGCGATACCCTCGGCCTTCTACGTGGTTAGGGGGAGGGGGAAGATAAAGGATGCGTACATGCTCTACCTGATAATACCCTTCATCATACCATGGATAATTATAGGGATATCACTCTATATATTCTACTGGTTTGCAGGTATTCAGAAGAGTCTTCATACGGCTATACTTGCCCATATAACCTATACTATACCCCTTATAATCACCTTGGTAGCCCCTAGACTATACAGTATGAATCCTGATCTGGAGAATGCAAGCATGGATCTGGGTGCAACACCTATCCAGACCTTCAGATACGTTGTCTTTCCACAGTTGTATCCAGCCATCGTATCTGCAGCAATAGTTGCTTTCGTATGGAGCTTCGACAACTTTATAATAAGCTACTATACCCTTGGTGCCGAATCTACCTGGCCTGTCTGGGTGTTTTCTGTAAGGGAGATAGGCCGTATATTTCCCGTGGTCATGGCTGTATCGTCTGTAATAGTGACGGTCTCAATGATCATCATTACAATCATTGTTAGGAAGGGGTATGTGGAGATTGTCTAGACTTCTTAGATAAAAATTGTGTTGATGGTTAGAACTCCTCCTCTTCCTCCCACTCCTCTATATCCTCGATATCCTCGATATCTTCTAGGTCGTCAAGGTCTTCTAACTCATCCCAGTCCTCGTCGAAATCCTCTTCAAAGTCCTCTTCCCACTCCTCTTCCAACTTATATATCATGTCTCCGACCACCTCATTCGATGAAGTCAATTAACATGACTTCTAAGGGGTATATAAAGTTTTCCTATCTTCGAACCCATTTTATCAGTGCATGACCTAATTCATATAGTTTGGTGGTTGGATGGGTGAGGGGAAGGTATATAGTGCTGAGGAGGTTAGTAGGCATGTCCCTAGACTATTTGGTATCCCAACTGGTGTCGAGGGTTTAGACGACTTATTCTATGTGGTTGAGTATGTGGATGGGAAGCCTGTTAAGAAGCCTCTAGGCGGGTATCCATACCTATCTGTGATGAACCTGACTGGGGTGGCTGACACTGGTAAGAGCCTTATGGCTGAGCAGTTCGCCGCTAGACAGGCTGGAGAAGGATATAAAACAATCTTCGTGACTGTAGAGACGCCTAAAGAGTTTGTCGTACAGGGTATCCTACAGAGAGCTACAGCTATGGGCCTCGATACATCCAAGGTAGAGTCGAATCTATATATTATTGATGCAGCGTCTGACCATAGGCTTAGGGAGGAGGTGGATCTCCTACTAGATACTCTGGCATATGGAATAAAACAGTTTAATGTTAAGTCTGTCGTGATAGACAGCATTACTGGATTATATGAGGCGAAGGAGGTTCTAGCAAGGTCTATAGTTAGGAAGGTCTATAATTTCCTGAAGAAGTGGAGGCAGACCGCCGTACTGGTTAGTCAGAAGAGGAGTGCATCTGAGGAGACGAGTGCGGAGGCCGCGGGGGGTTACGGGGTTGCACATATAGTTGACGGGACTATTGTGCTGTATAAGAAGCTCGTCATGACTAGGTATGACGTAACCACTTTTGGCGTCCCTATAGGGAACGTCATAAGATTCCTAAGGATTGACGGGTGTAGGATGGCTGGACACGATACTAGGACGTATGTGATGGAGATAACTGGGGAGGGGCTTGTAAAGCTTGTCGCCCCTCTAGATGAGTGGCTTAAGAATAGGTAGTCTATTATCTGGATTAATACTGGTTGCATGGATATGACTAGGGTTGTCAAGGTCTCAGGGGATAACCTTGGTAGGGTTGTGGAGGAGGCGGGTGAGGTAATTAGGGGCGGTGGTCTAGTCGTATTCCCAACCGAGACTGTATATGGCTTGGGTGCTGACGCCTATAATGTTGAGGCTGTCAGGAAGATCTTTCTCGTTAAAGGGAGGCCCCCTGACAACCCCCTGATTGTCCACATAGATTCTCTGGAGATGTTTGAGAGGGTTGTGAGGGATCCACCCGACCATCTATATAAGTATGTTGGGAGGCTGTGGCCAGGACCCTTCACCATAGTATACTATAGAGGGGATATTCCAGACGTTGTATCCGCGGGTCTCGAGACGGTTGCAGTTAGGATGCCCGCTCATCCAGTTGCTCAAGCCCTTATAAAGTATTCTCAGGTGCCTATAGCGGCTCCCAGCGCCAATATATCAGGTAGACCCAGCCCGACAAGCCCGGAGCACGTAATTCAAGACCTTTTTGGAAGGGTTGATATGATTCTGGATGCTGGGGAGACTCTCTACGGCGTCGAGTCGACGGTTATAGACTTCACGACTGATCCGCCTAGGCTGTTGAGACCAGGCCCACTAACGGTGGAGGAGTTGTCTGATGCTCTGGGTGTGGAGATAGAGGTTCCGGAGTATGTTAGGAATAGGATTGAGGTGGGGGATCCAAGGTCTCCAGGGATGAAGTATCGGCACTATGCACCTGATGCTAGTATGGTCCTAGTTGAGTATAGGGGTGACTTGTACCAGATGGTTGAGCGAGTAATCTCGGTGTATAGAGAGGTCTCCATCCACGGGAGGGTTGGTATACTGGCTACCGACGAGACTATCGAATACTATATGGGGTTGGATGCTGAACTGGCCTCTCTGGGGAGTAGGTCCGACCTCTATACGGTGGCTAAAAACCTGTATAAGATGCTTAGGTGGATGGATGGTAAGGGTGTCGACTACTTGATAGTTGAGGGGTTTGAGGATAGGGGGTTGGGACTGACTATTATGAATAGGTTGAGGAGGGCTGCCGAGCGGTATGTATAGGGGGTCGACTTATAGAACTACCGGCTCAACAGTTCCGTCGTCGACGCGTCCAAACCTATACGTTGAGACGTGTCTGGGAGGATAGTCTCTCCCTTTATCAGGCTATATATAATATAATTATAATCGGGTGTTCCCATGATAATGGAGATAAAGCCTGGGAGAGATGTGGAGGAGGATAGGGATGAGAAGGTTTTGAGGATGCTTGTCGAGGCTGTCAAACTCATGGGGGGTCCTCGAAGAATATCTGAGATGAGGAATCTAACCTGGCTACCCAGTTTGATAAGGGCTTTCTACGCGATCCTGCTTAGGGAGGCGGGGTATACGTATGAGGAGATCGCGGAGAAGCTTGGGATTACTAGGTCGACGGTGGAGAGGATGTTGACAGCTGATGAGGAGGCTGTTAAGATGAAGGTGGAGGGTATTGACGAGGGCGATATAGATGAGCATGTGGCGGGTGGTATAGCTAAACTGGCGTATAAAGAACACGTTAGGAAGGCTGTGGAGGATGAGATTGAGAGTATCACGACTACGTCTCAGGCCCTGGGTATAGACTGGCCGGTTAGGGTTGCCTCTATGCTAAAAGGCCTCGACTTCCCAGTGGATAGGGATGTTTTGGAGTCTAGACTCAAGGATGTTAGGATCCTTGGTGTTGATATAGATGATATTCTAGGAGGGATTGAGTATCCAGTTACATCACCGGTTGATCTAGTTAAGAAGATTTCTAATTATCTGAGGAAGACCGGAAAAATTAGGTGATGGGTGGTCTACCCACCCACGCCCAACAGGCGGTTCTTCAACAATATGTATACAACTACGGCAACACCAGCTACTATGAGGACTGTTGCCAGTAGCGGGAACCCCTCGTCTCCATCTCCATCCACATCTATATCGTCTTCAACTCTATCTCTATCCCCCTGGACAGGTTCCTCAGGAGAATCCTCCACAGGCTCATCCTCCACAGGCTCTACGTTATCGTCAACATCTCCATCCACCGTAGGTCCTATCTGGAATATCAGTTTATCCTCTCTGAAGTCCAGTGTTGCCAGCCTCTCCTTCCAGTCATATGCTATTCTAGCCCCGAAGAATATTATGGCTCTCCCCTCTATCTCGGTAGTCTCGAGTGGGGTAAGATCACTGGGTATATCGACTGTGAACACGTATTTACCGTCTAAGATCTCTAGGGATACTGAGGTGTTGGACTCTAGGGTTGGGAATAAAGTCGTGTATACCATTGCATATAGGTCTAGGTTCCCCCTCCTACTGGGGTTTGATCCATAGTCGACCCTCACACTTACGTTTGTCCCGTTTGGAAGTCTATATAGGACCTGTCCACCCACGTTATAGATGACTCCATATGTATAGAATAGGTCTAGAACCGCCTCCGGGGGGAGAGGGTCTCCATATACCTCCACCTCGATCACCACTTTACCATCGTCTCTATAGAAGGACCTTACACTTTTTAGGTCAGCGCTTGGTGTGTATTGGTTGATGATGTTGAGTGTATCCTGGCTGATGTTCAGTTCAGGATATCTCTCGAGATATGATTCGTAAGTCCAGACCCTATAGTCGTCTGCCGGGTCCTCATGGTAGTATTGGGTGCTACCTGATACTCCAGACGTCACCAATGTGAGAATAATTAGGGTGGTGAGTATCTCTCCCAACCTATTCAAAGATAACCACCTCGTAATGTTGATTGTGGGTGGGTCTACAATACTCAATAGTTTTGAACATCGATTTGCTGAGATGGAAATTGTTTTATACATGTATTTAGATGCCTTTTTTGGGGGATGAGGTTAAGAGGGTCGTCTGACTATATGATGATAAATTGATTATCTGACTCCTCACATTATAGGTTTCTCGCCCCCTCGGGCGTAGTGCGCTTGTGGAAATGCATATTTAAATATGTATCTCCCTATGATATTTCCATAGCCGTTTAGATGTAATATCGGGGTATATGTAGGGTGGTATTTAATGCCGAGATATAAGCAGACCCAGGAGATTCTCAAGCTGATTGGTGATAGGGAGCATGTGAGGAATATCGGTATAATTGCCCATGTAGACCATGGTAAGACTACACTTACAGACTCTCTCTTGGCTGCTTCCGGTCTTCTAAGCCCTACTGTGGCTGGTGAGGCTCGGGCCCTAGACTATCTTGAGGAGGAGCAGAAGAGGGGGATAACGATTAAGACGGCTAATATAAGCCTGCTCCACGATTATGGTGGTAGGAGTTATGTGATTAACCTTATAGATACTCCTGGGCATGTGGACTTCACTGGTAAGGTTACTAGGGCCTTGAGGGCTATAGACGGGGCTGTAGTGGTTGTAGACGCTGTGGAGGAGATCATGGTCCAGACTGAGACTGTGACGAGACAGGCGCTTGCTGAGAGGGTTAGACCAATATTATTTGTGAACAAGGTTGATAGGCTTATCACCGAGCTTAGGCTGGGGCCTAAGGATATACAGAAGAAGCTGGCTAGAATTATAGATAGGTTTAACAAGCTTATAGACATATTTGCAGAGGAACAGTATAAGGATAAGTGGAAGGTAAGGCCCGATCTTAACAACGTCGCATTTGGATCTGCTAAGGATAGGTGGGGCTTCACTTTGAAGCAGGCTATGGAGAAGGGTATGACCTTCAACGACGTCCTCAAATTCTATGAGGAGGGTAGGCTGGAGGAGTTGAAGAAGCTCTTCCCCGTCCATAAAGCGGTTCTAGACATGGTTATTGAGCATATACCCAGCCCCCTTGAGGCTCAGAAGTATAGGCTTCCTAAGATTTGGAAGGGCGACTTAAACAGTGAGGTTGGGCAGGCGATGCTAAACTGTGATGTTAACGGGCCTGCTGCCTTTATGGTTACTAATGTCATGGTGGATGAGAAGGCCGGTCTAGTGGCCACAGGTAGGCTATTATCAGGTACTTTGAAGCCTGGAATGGAGGTATATCTGATTAACAAGGGTGTAAAGGATAGGATTCTACAGGTTGGGATGTATATGGGTCCTTATAGGGAGGTTGTTGATTACATGGTGGCGGGTAATATACCCGCGGTTTTGGGGCTTGATGGTGTCACTGCTGGTGAGACTGTATCATCCATCCCCGATATGACTCCCTTTGAGAGTATAAAGTATATCTCGGAGCCTGTGGTTACGATAGCTATAGAGCCTAAGAACACTAGGGATCTACCCAAGCTTATAAACGCTCTAAGGAAACTTGCTATTGAGGATCCAAATCTTAAGGTGAGTATTAACGAGGAGACTGGGGAGTATCTAATATCTGGGATGGGAACCCTCCACCTAGAGGTGAGTATACATTTCCTTGAGGATATGGGTCTAGAGGTTGTGACCTCTCCACCTATAGTCGTATATAGAGAGACGATCACTAGGAGGAGCCCGTTATTCCCCGGTAAGTCTCCGAACAAGCATAATAAGGTTAAGCTATATATGGAGAGGCTTTCTGAGGAGCTGATTGAATTGATAGCTAGTGGTGAGATCACGGAGAGGACACCTAGGAAGGAGCTTCAGAAGATCCTTATGGATCATGGTTGGAGTGCTGAGGAGGCTAGGCGTGTATGGGCTATAGACAATGAGAGGGGTAATATACTTGTGGATATGACTAAGGGGGTACAATATCTTCAGGAGAGTAAGCAGATGATTATAAGTGCCTTCTTTGACTTCGTTAAGGAGGGGGCACTATGTAGGGAGCCTGTCCGTGGTGTGAAGGCAGTGTTGGTGGATGCGGAGTTCCATGAAGATCCTGCCCACAGGACTCTCGCCCAGATAGTTCCAATGGTTCATAGGGCTCTCTTGGGTAGTGAGTTGGCTGCTGAACCCGGTCTATTCGAGCCTATCATGAAGATTCAGGTACAGGTTCCGGCTGAGTTTATAGGTGCGGTGACATCTGTCTTGGCTAGTAAAAGGGGTCAGGTCTCAAACATAGATCAGAGGGAGTATTATGCAGTGGTGAATGGATATATACCAGTTTCTGAAACTTTCGACTTGGCGCAGGTGCTTAGGGGTGCTACACAGGGTAGGGCCTTCTGGCAGACACAGTTCAGCCATTGGCAGCTCGTCCCTAAGGCTATGCTCAAACAGCTTGTATCAGAGATAAGGAGGAGGAAGGGTATGCCAGAGTCTCCGCCTAGCTATGAGGAGTTCATACCACCGGGAGAGACTGTCGAGGTTGTGTAGAAAGGGTTTTGGGGGTTACTCACCCCCATTGTATTTATCGACTAACTCCTTCAACTCTCTATAATCCTTTACCTTGAAGTCGTTTAGGAGTGCCTTACACCTGTTCCTCACAGTAACTTCGGTTATGTCTGCAGCGTTAGCGATGTCTCTCTGTGTAACCTTCTGACCCTTTATAAGTGCAGCATAGTATACTGCAGCTGCCGCTAGACCAACGGGGTCTTTACCTGCGGTTATCTTCATCTCCTTAGCCAGCTTTATAATCTTTCTAGCGTAGACCTCCACCTCAGGTGGGAAGTTGGCTTCCTTCGAGATGGTCTCTATATATACGATGGGATCAATCACTGGGGGCTTAATATTTAGAGTCTTTATGAGTAGACGGTAGCATCTACCGAGCTCCTTCTTATCTATACCTGCAACCTTAGCCATCTGCTTCTGTGTTCTAGGCGTCCCCATCTCCCTAAGGGCTAGGTAGAGGCTGGCGGCTACAATACTGTTGATAGCCCTCCCCCTGACCAAGTCCTGGTTTAGAGCCTGCCTATATATCTCGGCAGCCCTCTCCATAACGTGTTTAGGTACGAATAGCTTCTCCCCAAGCTTCTGGAGGGTGTTGAGGGCATTCTGGAGATTCCTATCGTGGCTGGATACGGATGACGTCCTATTTATCCAGCCCCTTATCCTATCCATCTCCCTCCTTCTAGACTCAGACATCTTCCCCTTATCATATCCAGTGTATCCATATGTACCTAGGACGGATCCAAGCCCTCTATCGGCTATCAAGGCTGTCTGTGGAGGTCCAGCCCTCGATCTATCAACCTCATCACCCTCGAACGACCTCCACTCAGGCCCGAAGTCGACATTGGATATCTTGGCTACATATCCACAGGTGCGGCATATAACCTCTCCTGTGGTCTTCTGGAAGACGAATTTATCCTGTCCACACATGGGGCATTTCTCCACTCCAAATAGTCCTCCCATAATCCCCCCATAAAATATAAATATAGGATACTTAACCCGAGTTACATATATTTTAGTCAAAATATATACAGTAGGGGATAAAATCAAAACTATATATTCATCAATGTTGGAATAGGTATCTCATATCAATGATCCCTAGATGTGGGCTGGTAACTTTAGCGCTAGTCATTGTTACATTAAATCTGCCGCATGCATATACTCTCAACCCCCAGGTTTTTTACAAGGATATCTTGATTGTTGGTGGGGAGGATATAAAAAAATATCTTGAGTCTATAATGATTATAGAGCCTAATATAGAGGTTCTTACCGGTGAATTGACGAGGAACTATGTAAATGAGTTTGATGTGCTCATTCTGGCAAGTGATGCTGCGATTGATCCAGATATTGTATATGAGTGGTTTAACGTCGGTGGTAAAGTAGTGATTATATCCAGTTATGGGGAGAGTATAAATAGGGTTTTAGCTAGGTTGGGTGCTGGCATAAGGGTGGGTGTGGGGACTGGGGATTTGGAGAGCCTCTTCTTCAACCCGCCTAGATTGCCAGACTACGTGTTTGAGAGGGAGTATATTGGATATAGGTTTCCAATTAAGATAGATACCAGGATATCCATTGCTTCAGAGTCTTCTAACCAATACCTCCTATATAGTGATGAGGGGTCTCTTGTATTGGCAGTGGAATATATCCCCGTCTACAGCGACCTATTTACATTGTACCACAGTAAGGTCATCGCGCTATCCACAAACATTGATTCGATACCTGAGGAGATCACTTTAGAGATATTAAGTTGGGGGGTGACGGTATACCTAACTCCCAACAATTTCAGTGTAGCCTTATCCTTATCCCTGGTACTTACCATGCTATCCGTCTATATTGGAATATGGATTTTCTCCGGGAAGTCTTTAAACAGATGATTAAAAAAGGTTTATTGACTATCCATGGAATTTAATGGTGGTGGTAATAATTGAACAGTAGTAAGCTGTCATTACTGATCATCCTATCTGTATTAATAGGGTTGTCCACCGGATCTGGATACACTGCATTGGCAGCTAGTGACGAGGTAATCCCATTTGCACCTTATAGAGGTGTTCCAGAGAGTAACATATTGCACCCACGACTCATGACACCAATATTCATAAGGCCAGGAGACAACTTCAGCGTCTTCACAACTTCACCCGAGGTAGAGTCGTTCAAGTTATATGATAACTTGAATGGAGTCTCCGTAGAGCCTGTTATACTTGAAGGTCCTATTGAGATTGTAGAGGATAGGGCTGATTCGTCACTCGAAAAATTTTATAAGTATGTCTTGATGGTGCCTGATAACGCTCCTACCGCACTATATAACTTGTTGATAGAGTTGGATGGCGTCGAGTATCAAGAGATTAACGCGGTGAATGTTGTGGAGGAATTTAAGGATGTCCTTAAGATTGCTCATTTCTCCGATGCACATATAGGTGGATATGGAGGTCAATACAAATACGCATACTTCTACTTCGATAGAATGCTATATACAGTTCAGGCTCTAGGGGCTGATGTTATGATTAACACTGGAGACTTCATAGAACAGGATAAGGTTAGGGGTAGGAACCACATATACACAATGTTCGACTCCCTATCCATACCTGTCGTGAGTACTATGGGCAATACAGACAACGTCTTCAACAACAACGGCGTCTATCTGTGGGAGAAGTATATGGGGCCAGACTTTGGACTAGCCATACTGGGTAATGCTATGGTATTCGCCCTGAACTTCGAGACTGGAGACATCTCCGTAGACTATGTATATCAGTGGATGGAGGAGATGCTTAAAGCCTTCCCGGAGAAAAGAAGTATAGTCATTGGTCACTATCCCCATTGGGATATGAGCGTAGTATCACAGAAACTTGTGGATAACTTCGCTAGGCTTAACGAGCTTTACGGAATCGACTTGGCTCTACATGGACATATACATACTGATAATGAGTTGGTGGTTGAGTCGACAGGCATATTCGCAGTATCGGCTACATCAGTCTCCTATGGTAGAGAGTATAACGGGTTTAGGTTCGTATATCTATATAGTAATGGGACTGTCAAGGCTGATAGGAGCGACACTGTAAATATAGATGAGTTCTATGTTCACCTAAGCCATTTCAACAACTACACCTTCTATGGGATGGCTATACACATATATAACGGCCTCGATGAGCCGAGGACTGTGGAGATACCGGTCTATCTCGAGGATAGAGGTGGTCATCTACATACCGTGACTCCAGAGGTGGAGTTTCAAGAATTTGTTGAGAAGACTCCGTTGGGATTCAAGGAGGTTATAAGGATTACTGTTGAGCCTGGAATGAACATCACGATATTAACATATACTGCTGACGACGATGAACCCCCTGAGATATTAAGTGGACCTACGCTTGTAGGGTTCAAAGAATATAATGTTGTTAAGGTGGAGGCTGTGGACTGGGGAGTAGGTGTGGAGTCTATAGAGGCTTACTACATTGTGGATGGTGTAGAGAAGCAGGCCGAGAAGGTGGAGATGGATTCCTGGATATATCCAGCTGTGCCTAGGGATCTTACAGGCTATACCCTTAGGGTTGAGGTGGTCGATTATCTAGGAAATAAGTTGGTAGAGTCCATCAAGGTTGGCGAAGACGAAGGAGATATGGATGGAGACATGGCTGAGGAGGTTGAGACATCCTTTGACATAGTCACTGTAGCTCTTGTGCTAGTGATAGTATTCGCCGCCGCTGCTGCAGCCATATTGTTTAGGAGGAGATAACGCCTCTTTTTACATATTCATGTATAATGCATTTATTATGATTTTGTCGAATTGATGTATTGATGTGATATGAGCCATGGCTCCAGAGGAATCTTTCTCACTACTCTCCTCCTGATCCTATCTACGGTCCTCCTGACGGTACCAATATCAGTTGCACAGGAAGCGGGTAAGGTAGGTATTGATCAGACTCCAAACAGGATAATGGGTATGGAGCGTGAGGATGCTCAGACAGCTCTTCAAGAGATGACTAACCTGTTGGAGGATATGGGGTTTGAAGTGGTGTTGCTAGATGAGATTAGCTACGACTCAATAAAGGATCTTGACGTCTTAATACTTGGTAAGATCGATAGGCCGGAATATGGATATTCGAGTGACGAGGTATCAGCGATTGCTAGATGGTTTAAAGAGGGTGGTAAATTCCTATGGGTAGCTGCGGATAGCGACTATACAGAGCCGTATCTAGACCCCAATGACATCACGTTCAAGGCCGCGGAGCCAAATGAGATTCTTGAGGCGATAGGGAGCACTATAAGGGCTGACTATATGTCTGTGGAGGATCCTGAGAATAACGCCGGAGCCTCCTATAGGGTCGTGGCAAATAGGAGTGTAGATGGGATAAACGATCATCCAGTGACTAGGAATGTTGACAGGCTCCTTGTACACGGACCAACTGGTCTGGCAGGGTTTATAGATGGGGAGTGGGTAGACTTCGAGACACTGGTTGAGATGGATCCAACAGTTACATGGCTTGCTAGGACAGGGCCTAAAGGTGTTGTGGTTAGCCACGACGGGGTGGATCCAAATGCTTACGAAGTTGGTTTCGAGGGTAGACTCTACCTGGTTGCTGTACAGGAGATTAGGGTTGCTGAGAGCCTTACTGAGGTGGTTTACAGTAAGGTCTTAGTGAGTGGTGATAGCCCCATTGGAAGCTATAACATGTTCAAGGATGAGTATAAAGGTGTCTCTCTAGACGGTATACAGTTCTTTAGGAATGCTATAGAATGGGGTACGGAGGTTAAGACTGAGAGCAATATGACGATGATGGTTGGTCTTATAGCAGTTATACTCGTGGTCTTGGCTGCAGTAGCCTTTGTATTCCTCAAGAGGAAGTAGCCCCTTCCCCCTTTATTTTTAACCTGGAATATATTGGTGTGTAAAGATGACGCCTAGAAGTGGTTTATCGAGGGGAGCCGTTCTAATAGGAATAATAGTTTTAGCGGCTCTTGTAGTAGGCTTATTATTCACACTTGATATGGGGGGAGATGGTGGGGATGAGCAGCTGCCTGGAGATGAGGGGGTGACCCTCAAGATAATTACTAGGCATCCCACGACGATATGGACACTGGCTAGACAAAACTTCCTTGCGAGTGATTTGGCGCGTGAATATGGTATAACCGACCTAAAGTTTATTGGTCCTAACCCCACCTTATGGCTAGATACGATAGAGAGGGAGGGGGATATTGACGTAGCCTGGGGTGGGGGGCCCACGATATTTGACCTCCTACTGAGGGAGGATCTACTGGCTCCCCTGGAGGAGGAGTCTACACTGGAGGTTCTAGAGGAGATTCCTGATGAGCTTGGGGGGAGCCCATTGAAGAGGGTCGTTGATGGCGACGTGTACTGGGTTGCCGCAGCTATATCCAGCTTCGGGTTCATCGTGAATAGCCATGTTATACAACAGTATGACCTTCCACCTCCTGAGAGGTGGGAGGACTTAGGTGGTTTAGACTTTGCGAAGCTACTTCCTAAGCCTATGGTTGCCTATGCCAGGCCCACAACCTCCACCAGCCACACAAGGATATACCAGATAATTCTACAGAAGTTTGGTTGGGAGCAGGGTTGGGTAGTGATAACTAGGATGGCTGCCAATGGAAGACCTTTCGATGGTAGTGTAGAAGCCCTATCCGCTGTGGAGGCTGGAGAAGTGGCTGTCTCAATAGGTATAGATTTTTACGGCTATACAGCCCAGTTGGAGTATCCAGGCCTCTACTATGTACTCCCATTCAATGAGTCGATAATCAATGGAGATCCGATAGCTGTTCTCAAGACGAGTAGGAATAAGGCTGCCGCAGAAGCCTTTATAAGATGGGTTCTAAGTGTAGAGGGGCAGAAGATATGGCTCGATGAGAGGATAAATAGGATGCCTGTTAGGCCTGACGTGTTCCAAACCCCTGAGGGTATGGAGCGGCCTGACCTCTACAAGAGCTATAATGACACTGTGAACAACCTTGGCATACCTTTTAACGATACCCTTGCATTAATGACCGAGTTTGCAATGAGATATTATTTCGATGCTGTATTGGCTGATGTCCATGCTGACCTGGTGAAGGCTTGGAAAGCGATTGTAGATGCATATCTAGAGGGGAGGATAACTGAGGAGGAGTTCAACTATTGGGTCTATGAGCTTGGGAAGCCCTTGACGTGGGAAGAGGATGGTGTGGAGTATACGTTTACACTGGAGTTCGCTATGTCAATAAACGACTTGCTTCGGACTGATCCAGAGGCTGTATCCAAGTATAGCCGTATATGGAGGGATGCTGCGAGAGAGAGATACTTATACATTTATAATGCTCTACAAGGTTGATTGGGTTGGGGATACGGACAGAGACTTTCTCTGAAGACCCAATCCTTTTTTTACATAGGGTTCTACGTGAGGTCAGGTGGAGGTTCGATATTCTAAACTGGTTTCAGTTATCAATCATATTGATACTGTTTAGCCTCTTCCTCCTAATACCGATCCTTTCCATAATTGTAAATGCATTTCTATATGGAGGGTCCTTCTCACTTAAATGGTTCGAGACAATCCTTTCAGATCCTCTATATATGCCATGGGGCTCCCTGGATCTAACACTATATGAGTGGATTGAAGTTAGGAGGCCGGATGGAAGTGTCGAGTTGATACTCTATATAGATGGGTTTAACCTGGGCGTTATACCCAACAGCTTCTTAATAGCACTAACTACTATGACGCTATCCTCCATTATCGGCTTTACACTGGCATATTTATTCGCCAGACATAGATTTCCTCTGTCCGAGCCTCTTAGGATACTTATGCTTACCCCTCTCCTCTCCACACCCTTCGTAGGCGCTATTGGAATTAAGAAGATGATATCTCCAGAGGGTTTCATCAACACGGTGTTTACCGAGATAATCCCTATCCTACCCTTCAAGATCGAGATAACTGGTTTGGCTGCTGTGGTCATGGTTCAGACCCTCCTCTTCTACCCAATAGTCTTCCTAAACGTGTATACAGCCTTGCTAAACATAGACCCATCTCAAGAGGAGCAGGCTGAGAATCTAGGTGCTAGTGGATTCCAACTATTTAGAACCATAACCCTCCCTCTAGCCATGCCTGGTCTGGAGGCGGGGGCGTTACTAGTATTTATCCTAAGTATAGAAGACTTGGGGACTCCCCTAGTCTTCAGAGGTACAAATGCGGATTATCTCATGACGGTCCAGATATTTAGGAAGATATTTGCGCCTACTGGGGAGATATCTGGGGAGGCTACTGCCCTAGCATTCATACTGCTTATGATCAGCCTCGGGGTATTCTTCGCGATAAGGAAGTATATTAGTCTGAGGCGGTATGCTATGCTGAGTAAGGGTGGTGTATGGAGGAGGCGGCTTAATGAGGTGGATCCTCTCTACCTCCCAGGCATATATCTAGCTCTAGCCACGTTCCTATTTATCTCCCTCCTCCCACATATAGGGGTGACGTTGATGGCCTTCGCTGGAGAGTGGCCAGTAGGATCCATACTCCCAAGCTACTTCACGATGAGGAATTTCAACACATTATTTCTAGATCCTGACGTAAGTAGGAACATATTCAATAGTGTCACGTACGCAGTCACTGCGACAATTATAATCACGTTGGTTGGGGTCAGCTCCGCATATCTGGTGAGTAGGATTAGGGTGCCAGGCATAGACCTTCTAGATGCGTTGGTCACGATGCCTATAGCTGTTCCAGGGATAATAGTGGCAAGCGGATACTTCCTAACGTTTCTAGACACGCCTCTAAACCCTATACAGACCGGTGCCCCCCTACTAATAGCTGCATACGCGATTAGGAAGTTCCCATTTGGCGTCAGGACGTTCTTCGCCGGCTTGGAGCAGGTCGATAAGGCTTTGGAGGAGGCTGCTGTAAACGTGGGTGCGTCAAGGACTAAGGTGTTCTTCACGATAACTATTCCACTGATATTAATGAATATATTGGCTGGCTCTATGCTTGCATTCATATACTCTATGTCGGAGGTGAGTACAAGTATTGTCATAGGTGATGCCAATCATCCAGACGCCCCTATGACTTGGAAGATGTATGATATCATGTTTAAGGGGTCTGGAGGGACTTTCCAGGCTGCGGCCATGGGCTTTATACTTATGACTCTCCAGTTTCTAATGATTGTTGGTAGCAACGTGGTTTTGAGGAGGAGGGCTACAGCATTGATAAGTATATAGGTGGTGTCGATGGTAGAGATTAAGACGGTAGACTTGACCAAGAGGTTTGGAAATGTGGTTGCTCTAAACCGGGTAAACCTACACATTAGGCAGGGTGAGTTCTTCACCCTCCTAGGTCCAAGTGGATGTGGAAAAACCACGTTTCTACGGTCAATAGCTGGTTTCGAGTTGGTTGACGAGGGGAGGATATACTTCGATGATGAAGATGTTACGTATATACCTCCTCATAAAAGGGATACTGGGATGGTCTTCCAGAATTACGCGTTATGGCCCCATATGACAGTCTATGAAAACATAGCATATGGTTTAAAAGTTAGGAAGTATCCCAAGAACGAGATCGATAAAAAGGTTAGATGGGCCTTGAAACTGGTTCATCTAGAAGGGTTTGAGAGGAGGAGGCCACATCAACTCAGTGGAGGCCAGCAACAGAGGGTGGCTCTTGCAAGAGCTTTAGTAATACACCCCAGGGTCCTCCTACTTGATGAGCCTCTCTCAAACCTAGATGCTAAGCTGAGGGTGGAGATGAGGGGGGAGATTCGTAGGCTCCAGAAGGAGCTGGGGATAACGACGCTATACGTTACACACGATCAAGAGGAGGCCCTCGCCATAAGCGACAGGATAGCTGTGATGAATCAAGGGGAGGTTATGCAGGTGGGTAGGCCTGACGAGATATATCTAAGGCCGTCGAACGAGTTCGTCGCTGACTTCATAGGGAGGGGGACATTCTTAGAGGGAGTAGTTCTAGAATCGAACGGGGAGATTCGAGTAGAGTTGGAGAATGGATTGGGGGTTGTTGTAGGGGTACCCTCCCGCGGGGACACCGTATTCAGACCTGGAGACAGGGTCTTGGTAGCTATAAGACCTGAGTCATTCACATTTAGAGGCTCAGACGAATTCAACTCCTTCACGGTGAAGGTTGAACAGATCAGCTTTATAGGTAGTGTGAAGAGGGTGGAGGCATATGCAGAGGGGAGGATGTTCATAGTAGACATCCCTATAGAGGAGAATGTAGCTGTCGGCGACACTATAAAAATCTATGTGCCTAGGAGCAAGACTATAGTTATTAAACTCTCCAGATAGGTATCAAATTATATATTCTCAAACTCAATCCTATGATATAACTATGCCATAAGTTTGGATATACAAGGGTTAGGGGTGAGTGGTAATGATCATCTGGGAAATATACGCGTTTCTCGGTGGGCTAGCAGCGATATTGACAGCGGTATACATGGCCCTCTACATAGTGAGGTATAGAGTAGATGATAAAGATATGCTCCCAATATTTGAGGCTATCAGGGAGGGTGCAAGGGCATTCCTCAAGAGACAGTATAAGACGATAACCTATATAGCGGTGGTTATCACGGTAGCTCTCTACATAGCCTTCGACCTGAGGGAGTACTCCGGCGTTCCATACATAAGCCTAGGCTTCGTACTGGGGGCGTTGGCCAGTCTCCTTGCGGGTTGGATAAGTATGGATGTCGCTACCCTAGCAAATGTCAGGGCTGCATACGCTGCTAAGAAGGATGTGAGGGAGACGCTGCGTATATCCTTCTATGGAGGGATGGTGATGGGTCTATTCAATGTTGGGCTTAGCCTACTTGGGGTTCTAGGGCTATACATACTTTTCAATAGAGATCCGTTCCTAATAGTGGGATTCGGCTTTGGAGCCAGTCTAGCAGCGTTATTTGCCCAGTTGGGGGGAGGTATCTATACTAAGGCAGCAGATATAGGTGCAGATCTGGTTGGTAAGGTGGAGGCTGGTATCCCAGAGGACGATCCTAGAAACCCGGCTGTAATAGCTGACAATGTGGGAGACAATGTGGGTGACGTGGCGGGTAGGGGGGCGGATCTCTTCGAATCTATGTCCGCTGAGAATATAGGTGCTATGATCATAGGTATCGCTCTATACCTCGTAACTGACAACGTCGTATTCGTCATCTTCCCCCTATTGGCTAGGGCTACAGGGATTTTCGCTACTCTACTGGGTACGTTATTTGTGCGGGGAGACCCTAGCCAAAACCCATTCATCCCCCTTAGGAACGGCATGATAGCCACCACAATATTCGCCTTAATAGGTTTCTACATCCTAATCATGCAGACACTGGGAAGTATGGAGCTATATATAGCATCAGTAGTGGGTATCGTACTCAGTGTAGCCACTCTATGGATAACTGACTACTACACAGGCTATGATAAAAGGCCTGTCAAGCAGATAGCAGAGGCTAGTCAGACTGGTCCAGCGACCAACATACTCATGGGCTTCGCGGTGGGTCTCGAGTCTACCGCTCTACCAGTTGTATCTGTAGCGGCAGCCCTACTAATATCTTACCTTTTGGGAGAGTCGTTCGCAGCGACGATAGGTATCGATCCATTCATAGGTGGAGTATACGGCTCTGCAGTTGCCACGATGGGTATGTTAAGCGTGGCAGGTATGGTTCTAGGGCTGGATGGATTCGGACCAATAGTGGATAACGCAGGTGGGATCGTGGAGATGAGTAATCAGCCTGAGGAGGTTAGAGAGGTTATTGATAAGTTCGACGCAGTAGGCAACACTACGAAGGCATTAACCAAGGGATATGCAATGGCCTCAGCAGGTCTGGCAGCCCTACTTCTATTCGAGGCGTATCTCGAGATAGTCGGTATTAAAGAGCTGGATCTCCTCAAGATAGACAACCTCCTAGGCGTATTCATAGGTGCTCTTCTACCATTCATCTTCAGCGCATACGCTATAAAGGCCGTATCCGAGGCCGCTAAGACCATGATAGAGGAGGTCCGTAGGCAGTTTAGGGAGATCCCCGGTATACTGGAGGGTAAGGCGCGGCCAGACTACGCCAGATGTGTAGAGATAAGTACCTTAGCAGCACAGAAGAATATGGTTCTTCCAGCCTTGGTACCTGTTCTGGGCCCTCTAATACTTGGGCTAATATTCGGCGCTGACGCGGTAGGTGCTCTAAACATCGGAGCTACTGTGACAGGGTTTGTACTTGCAATGCTTATGAACACTGGGGGTGCTGCATGGGACAATGCGAAGAAACTGATTGAGATGGGGTTGTTCGGTGGTAAGGGGAGTGAGGCTCACAAAGCTGCAGTGGTGGGCGACACGGTTGGAGACCCGATGAAGGATACTGCGGGACCCTCACTACACATACTTATCAAGCTGGTCAATACATTCAGCCTAGTCTTCGGCCCACTCTTCCTAGTATTCTACCTCCTCTAAACCCATTTTTATACAGTCCTTAGTTTGCAATCTCTACCTCAACAGGTATAGACCTGGCCTTCTTCACTGCCATATACATAAATCCTATACCGAAGAGGATGTTTAGAGCCGTTTGTGGAGCCCACGATATCAAAATATTGGGGTTCTCTATTCCTATGTATAGTAGGGGTGCAAGCTCGAAGGCGGAGGCTAATAGGAAGGTCGCTGTTAGGAAGAGGTCTCTCCTCCAACTACTACCTGTTAGATACAGGATAAGAAGGATGGTTAATCCCATTAGGAAGGATATCCCAGCAACTATATAATTGGATATAGCTGATAGAGGTTCTATACTCCCACTTAACATTAGGTTTACAAGCATATAGTTGCTACTACCTATGAGGAAGAGGCTTAGAAACGATCCTACAACCTTTATCAACATCAATAATCCCCACAACTAACTACACCGCTAGATAAATATTAAATGATTTGTCAATTAGGTTCGACAACATATACGCCTACTCTAAACGTTTTTAAATGGCTTGATAGATAAGCATTAGAGGGTATTAGATGGAGAGTGGTATTGATGGCGACTCTATAGCCCTTATAGGGGTTGGAGCTCTTGGAATCAATACCCTACCTTTGATCGTAGGTAAGGGTGTCAAGAGGATTAAGCTTATAGATCTCGATATAGTGTCGCAGGACACTGTATATAGGTCTATGGCTCTCTCCCCAGGCGATATATACCTTTATAAGGTGGATGTAGTCGAGAGGATTGTAAGGGCTAGATATCCATGGGTGAAAGTGGTTAAGTATCCAGTGATGCTTTCGAGATCAAATTACATGAGGGTATTGAAGGATGTGGATCTAATTATAGACGCCAGTAACAATCTCGAGACAAACCTATTATCAAGCTATGCAGCTCATAAGATGGGTAAGAATCTATTGATAGTGGCTGCTGGAAGAGGCTATCTAACAACTTATTTACCGCGGGGATCCGCCCCTGAAGAAGGGTGGCTAGAGCGGATATATGAGTCTATAGAGGGTGGATACGGACCTAGAGAACTATATGGGGCTGTATCTCATATACCCAGCGTAGTGGGTAAAGCCTCTAAATACGTCATCCATAGAGGTGGCATAGTCTCCGGTGTGCCTCCCACATCTATCCCCCCTGAGCCTATGGACCACGACATATATATGCTTGGAGACACGCTTTTCTACACTTCTGATGAGAGGGTTGCAATCGACATTGAGAGGCTTGCTAGGGAGGTGGCTAGGACAAATATACTTTTTAGGAGGAGTGAGAGCGGAATAGTCTTCGAATACATGGATTATATGATGGGGGTGACATATACTGGGTCTGCCCTCATCTTAGGAGTCGATGATTTTGAGGTGGGGGTTGCTACACTCCGTCGATTCATAGACTCTATAGCGTATAAATTCGTTGTTTAGCTACCCTAGACATACTCCCACAAATGGGATTCTCTAACGAGTAGGACCCATATTAGACCATTGTATAGAACTAGTGATAGCGATGGGAGTATGGGATCGCTATAAAGATCGATCAACCCGGTAATCATGTGGGATGGGAGTAGATATAGAGGGATGCCAATCATGAATCCCCCAATCTCAATTACGATGCTCAGGGTTAATATCGAGAGTATCTTAGCCCTGGCTGCAGAACCTGTGTAGGACATGTAGATGGATAGTAGAGATACTGCTGATGAGGCTAGGTAAGGCTCTAGAGGGTCTAACCCTCCCAATATGATTAGGAGTGTGGGGATGGGTATTTGAATGGCTAGTGTAGCCAGGTATTCTGCCAACGTATACTCAATTCTAGATATGGGGAGTGCCATTACATATGCGCCTAACTCCCTCCTCACATGCCTTAGAGCGTCGGCTGTCACTAAGGCGAGTGTAACGCTTATCAATATCGCAACTTCATATGGGTATCTCAGGACCTGCATCGCATATGTGCTTAGGTATAGGAGGAGGTATATAATAAGCCTATCAAGTCCCAAAACCCCTCTAAAAAGAAATTTTATAATGGCCGCTACTGTCATCGCATCACCGGCTCGATATATAGTGCTCCATCATCTAGTAGACCAATATAGTCATACTCTATTGAGTTGTCTGGATTGACTGATGTGGATATTAGGCCAGCCCCCTCCCTCATGATATAGTCTGACACTAGATCCACAGTCTCCTTAGAGAGTGTGTCTATAGAGTCTATAAGTATAAGCCTAGGCTTGGAAGATATCCTCGCCCTCACTATCCAGTCTCTAAGTTCTCCTGCGGGGTGCTCTCCAAACCCCAGTACATCACTATATATCGTTACTACGTTTCTAGATGCCTTCATAGCTAATGGCTTCTCCTGGGGTATATATGCGGTTCTCCTCAAGACTTCCTTCCTATGGTTGAGAGGGTCTAAACCATCTATTCTCACGACGCCTGTATCTCTAACTAGTAGGTCGACAAGTAGTTTGAGAAGCACCGTCTTACCAGATCCATGTGGCCCATAAATGTTTAGCTTCTCACCAGCATCTAGAAATATATTTATATTCTTAACTACCTCCCTACCCCCTATCCTCTTCCCCAGTCTCTCCACCTCTACCAGCATCTTTATCGACCACAGATAATACTATAGATCCTATGAGGATACTCATTACTATTGCTATCGACAGCCAAGTCTCTATCTTATAAATATTCAGGCCCGTGAGTATCATCTTAGCCCCAAGGTACGTGAGTATAATTGAGAGGCCCTTCCCAACGTATTTGAAGTGTATCACAGTGAGTGAGACCAGGGAGTATAGGGCTCTTAAACCTAATACAGCAGATATATTTGACGTATACGCTATTAGGAAGTCGGTGGTGATCGCTAGTACGGCAGGCACACTGTCAACAGCAAATATCACGTCAGTGGTCTCTATAGCGATCAATACAAGTATTAGGGGGGTGAACTTGAGTCTTCCACCCTCCCTCACGATAAACTTATAGCCCTGATACTTCTCAGTTATCGGTAGATATTTCTTAGCGATCTTTATGACTGGATTTCTCTCAGGCTCCACCTTCACCTCATGACTCTTAAGGAGTTTATAACCGCTATAGAATAGGATTAACCCGAATATTACGACGGTGAATTCATACTGCTCTATAAGTAGTATACCACCATATATGAATAACGCTCTAAATACAACAGCTGTTATGATGCCCACGTATAGAACGACGGGCTGGATATTCTGTGGTACGGCGAAATAGCTGAATATAATTGCGAATACAAATAAATTATCCATACTAAGCATCTTCTCAACTAGGAATGCAGCGTAATACAGCCCCGCGGACAAGGGGCCCATCAAAAAATATATTACCCCTCCCCAGGCTATCCCAACGACTATCCAGATAATAGACCATATTGTTGCCTCTCTAAAGGTGAGTTCTTCCCTATGGGTGGCTGCATATAGGTCTATAAATATAAATATAGCTATTACAACGTGGTAAGCCACCCAAAACTCCAGGGTTACCCACTCCGGCAGTGATGCACTCCCACCGTTGACTGCGTCGAACCCCATTCATAACCCCACCTCTTTTTACCTAGAATTATATGGGGCGTTTATTATAAACGCTGGTTTTACGGATAATTACCCACCTTCCTCCCCATATGGGTGTTTTAGTTTCTAATGTTGTGGTGTAATAAAAAATATATTTGTAGTATGTTGTTTGGTAGTATGATGAGGTGGGTCATAACCTTAATCACCGCAATAGTTATGGCCTTTTCAATATCCGTCATCCCTGTTGAAGGGGTTTCATGCAATATTCCATCAGGGTTTTCAACTCTTTCCTCAGCCCTCTCGGCAGGGTGTACAAGTATATTTTTTGATGGTGATGTCATTGATACGAATTCCGTCTCGTTATCGGGGGTAAATATAGGGTTTCAAAGCGTTGAGATATATGGGAATGGATACACCCTATATATTGCTTCACCCCTATCGCCATACCTAAGTCTAGCCGATATGCCGGCTCTAGAAATCTACAACCTGAAAATTGTGACTCTATCTCCTCAGTCTATAACCTTTAGACTAGTTAATGTGTCGATCTACTGGGATAGTGTAGAAATCCATGATCTGTCTCAGCTGGCTATGGTATTCCTAGATGGCACGGGGCAAGATAATAATGTGGATATTCGAAACTCTATACTTACTAGTGGGGTTGGAAATGGAATAAACATTGGAATCACATCCACCCAGTTAAACCCACTTCTAAACATCTCTATCATAAACACAAGTATAACCGGTTTCGGTAGATCTCTACTTCTCTACCTAGCTGGAAACCTAACACTGTACAACCTCTACACAGACTCTGAACTCCTATTCTTCATGAGATCTGTGGGGGGGTCTAGGGTTGACGCTACTAATCTATTTATTGATCTAGATGATCCAAGTGACTATGGAATCTCTCTTTACATATCACAGGGTTATGTTGATATATACATATACAACTATAGTATCGTTGGCTCATCAACACTCTCGTCATTCATAGGTTTGAATATAGATGTATCTACACCGGGATCTGTGGATATTACAGTTGATAAAGTCTATATGGAGAACGGCATATATGGGTATGGAAGCGGATTCTTGTTAAGGAATGGAAGAGGTACGGTGTTTGGGGAGGATATAGTTCTAAATATGAACGATTTATTCATAAATGGCTTCTCAGATGGGGTATCAATCTTCCACATAATCACCTGGCCAATTCCATTTGGTCCCTTAGAAAAGTTGTATATAAACATCTCAAATTTCGTAATAGATGTTGGGTTCTCCGGGATAATTTTCTCTAGCTCCCCTAATGGAGAGACATATGCAATATTGGAGAACGGCTTAATATATTCGAGAGTGTTCGGGGTTATTATAACATCCTCCAATTATATAGAGACGTATATCGAGAGGCTCAACACTACTGTGGATCAAATAAGCGTGCTAATGTACACCTTTTCATATCCTTCCGCACTCTCAATCCTATATACTGAAGAGTGGTTTGACAATAGATTATCATCTGGATACAGTATAGCTACTGTTGAGGCACCTTTCTTCGACGGTGTAATATCTAATTTCTTCAACGTAACCTATAGCTTAATAGATATGTTCGACGTGGTATATGGGAGCGGAGTCTTCTTCGAGACGGTCTACACTCCATATGGTAGTCAAGGTAATCCATTCAGCATATGGACACTTAATATACAAGTTTTGAGTAGCTATACAGGGATGCCTGTCCATGGGTTGAGGATAGACTTCTGGAACGGGTCTAACTATATAACGTCTAGCTACACAGGCTTCGACGGGAACTCTTACACTAAATTCAGCTACGTGGTGAACCCTACAAATCCCTTTATAGGGTTGATGGAATTCAGTATAGCCACAAGCTACTTCAACGGTAGGTGGGGGTTTCAGTCAGATTTTGGATATATGCATACGTTGCCCAGCTGGTATGGTAAGATCATATTAAATATACCTTTACTCTCCATAGGGGGATATGGATTCTCAGACCATATACCTGCTAGGTTGGTATTATCAGGTGATCGTGGAAGGATATATCTATACCCGGATTCGAACTCCCTAGTCAAGGATATGATGTCTCCTACCCCCACATCCAACTACCTAGATATTAGTGTGTTAGACCTCCATGTATATGGCGTCTACATCGTGATTGACGCAGTTGTAACAGGTTTCAAATATCCTGCTACATACATCAGACTGATCTACTATCCGGTGATGGGGATTTTAAGGGCTGACGGACCCATCGATATGGTCTTCTATGCAGCAGGTGGGTAGTCCTCTATTAGAATCTAACCCCAAATTTATTATTTGGTGATGATGAGGCGGTGGCTGCTTGAAGAACTGATGAAGATGTTGAAGCGACTCTGAACCGCCTATTCAATAGTTATACCCTGTTAGGAACACGGTTGGTGGAGAATATTATCCATTAATATTTTAAGATAGGGTATTTATCTAATGCAATGTCCATCCTTGACGCCGAGGGTATTGATAAGGAGTCTCTTGAGAAGGCGTTGGGTATATATCGGGTTATCAATGAAGAGGGTGTTGTAGTGGGTGAACTCCCAGATATTGGGGAGGAGGTCCTCCGTGATCTACTTCACTACATGGTTAGGGCTCGGGTATTGGATGAATGGCTCCTACGGCTGCAGAGGCTTGGTAAGGTTGCTATCCACGCCCCCAACAAGGGTCAGGAGGCTATAGTGGGGGCTGTATACCCTCTGAGGCCGGATGACTGGGTGTTCCCCAGCTATCGTGATCTGGGGGTTTACCTGGTAAGGGGTATGAGTGAGGAGGAGATACTTGACAGGGCTCTATATAATATAGATGATCCCCTAAGGGGGAGTGACTTCGCAATATATGGACATAGAAAGTATAATATGGTTCCAACCCCAGTCCCAGTTGGGAACCAGATACCTCATGCGGTAGGCGTCTCATACGCTATGAAGTATAAAGGTGTCGACACTATAGCTATGGTAATGTTTGGGGATGGTGCTACATCTAGAGGCGATTTTCACGCGGGGCTTAACTATGCAGCTGTTTTCAAGACACCCACAGTATTCGTATGTGAGAATAATCAGTGGGCTATATCCGTCCCACTATCCAAACAGATGAGGTCCCCCAGCATAGCTTTTAGGGCTCTCTCCTATGGGCTGGAGTCTATAAGGGTGGATGGAAATGATGTGATAGCCATGTATACATCCGCTGTTGAGGGTATTCTGAAGGCTAGGAGGGGGGAGCCCTTCTTCATAGAAATGCTGACATATAGGCTGGGGAGCCACACCACTGCAGATGACCCGAGTAGGTATAGGAGTGAGGAGGAGGTTAAGAGGATGGAGAGGTACGAGCCTCTAAGGAGGCTGAGGCTCTTCATGGAGCGTTATGGATATCTAGGTGAGGGTGAGTATGAAGAGATTTATAAGATGTACTATGATAAGGTGGAGGAGATGGCGAGGAGGGCTGTTGAGAAGCCCCCACTACCTAGAGATGTCTTCTTCGAAAACGTCTATGGAGAGAGGATATGGGTGTTGGAGGAGGAGAAGAGGGAGTTTGAGGAGAGCCTCAAGATACTTGATGACCTAGGTATGGAGGTGGATTAATATGCCTATGATGAATATGGTGGACGCTCTGAACACTGCTTTGAGGGAGGAGATGGAGAGGGATGAGAACGTAGTTGTCCTAGGGGAGGATGTAGGTAGAAGGGGAGGCGTTTTCCTAGTCACCGAGGGATTAATAGATATATTCGGCGAGGATAGGGTTATAGACACTCCTTTGACCGAGTTAGGAATAGTGGGCTTCGCCATCGGAATGGCCATGTATGGGCTTAGACCTGTTGCGGAGATCCAGTTCATCGACTTCGTGTATGAAGCCTTCGACCAGATAGTAAGTAACGCAGCTAAGATTAGATTCAGGTCCGGCGGCATGTATAACGTTCCACTTGTGATCAGGAGTCCATGCTGTGGAGGTATAAAGGGTGGTATGCACCATAGTCAGAGTCCCGAGACCTACTTCATCCATACTGCAGGATTATACACGGTTATGCCGAGCGGGCCATACGATGCTAAGGGGCTGTTGAAGGCGAGTATCAGGGCTGACGACCCAGTGATATTTCTAGAGCCTAAGTCGATATATAGGACCGTTAAGGAGGAGGTTCCGGAGGACGACTATATAGTTGAGATTGGGAAGGCTAGGAAGGTGTTGGAGGGTGGCGACGTAACTGTAGTAACATATGGGGCAATGGTACACATGGTTAAGGCTTCGGCAGAGTTGATCAGGGATAGGCTTGGGGTTGAGCTGGACCTAATCGATCTCAGGACGTTATACCCCTTCGACAGAGAGATGATCTTGGAGAGTCTGGAGAAGACTGGCAGGCTTATAATAGTCCATGAAGCCCCTAAGACCCTAGGACTCGGGGCTGAGATAGCTGCATACATCGCTGAGAACCATCCCGAGCTTCTATATGGCCCTGTAATTAGGGTTGCAGGTTTTGACACCCCATTCCCCCTAGCCCATGAGAAGCTCTATATGCCTAACACGGCCCGTCTATACAGGGCTGTAAAGATAGTTATGGAGTATTAGGGGTGGATATAACATGTCGAGGGTCGTCACATATAAACTTCCCGATATTGGTGAGGGTATTGCAGAGGGGGAAATTATAAAGTGGCTTGTGAAGGAGGGTGAGACAGTCAAGCAGTTCCAACCTATTGTAGAGGTCTTAACAGCCAAGGCTAGAGTGGAGATACCCAGTCCATATACTGGTAAAGTTATAAAGCTATTGGCAAAAGAGGGTGATGTGGTCCCTGTTGGAACCCCAATTATAGAGCTTGAGGTGGAGGATGGAACACCTTCCGGAGACGGTTCAGAAGATGCTAAGGATGTGGCGGGTGAAACCTCAACTGAGTCTGCTACTGGACATAAAGTTGTTGGACATATCCATAGAGAAGCTGTCGAGAGAGTTAGGGCGCCACCGGGGGTGAGGCTTTTAGCCAGGAGGTTGGGTGTAGACCTCAGTAAAGTTGTAGGTTCTGGGCCTAGAGGTATAGTGACTAGGAGGGACGTGATGAGGGTGGCAGAAAAGGTTGGGGAGGCTCCTAAAGAGAGAGGTTTAGAGGCCAGGGAGGAGAGGGTTGTGGAGAGGATGAAGATCAGGGGGATAAGGAGGTTTATGTATCAGAACATGCAGAGGGCTAAGCAGAGCATACCCCATGCATATTTGATAGAGGAGGTTGATGTAACCGAGTTATGGAGGCTTAGGGAGAGGCTGAAGCCTTATGCTGAGGAGAAGGGGGTGAAGCTTACCCCCCTACCCTTCATAGTCAAGGCTGTGGTGACCGCTCTGAAGGAGTATCCACTCCTCAACGCATCCATAGATGAGGAGAATATGGAGATCATCATCAAGAAATACTACAATATAGGTATTGCCGTCGACTCTCCAGATGGTCTTGTCGTACCTAATGTGAAGAACGCGGATAAGAAGAGTATTCTAGAGTTAGCTAGTGAGATTAGGGTGTTGGCGGAGAAGGCTAGGAGGGGGGAGCTGACTCTGGACGAGGTTAGCGACGGGACCTTCTCAATCACGAATATAGGGGCGATAGGTTCGGTAGCGGGTATGGCTGTTATAAACCCGCCTGAAGTAGCGATATTAGGTGTCCATAGGGCTGTGGAGAGGCCTGTCTATAGAGATGGAAAGCTGGAGAACAGGCTGTTTCTTAACCTGAGTATAAGCTTCGATCATAGGATACTAGAGGGGGCTTACGTAACTAGGTTCCTCCAACGACTGAAGAAACTTCTTGAAAACCCCTATCTACTGATGCTTGAGTAGGTGTGTAACCATGAGAGGCAAATATGATGTTGTCGTGGTGGGTGGGGGGCCAGGAGGCTATCCAGCCGCTATAATAGCCTCCCAAAAAGGGGCTAAGACGGCTGTTATAGAGGCTGATAGGTTTGGAGGCGAATGTACAAACTATGGATGTATACCTACAAAGGCATTGCTAAAGGCCGCTAGGATCGCGAGGGAGTTGAGGGAGTATCCATTCATTACTGGGGAGGTATCTATAGACTTTAAATCGCTTAGGAAGTGGATGGATAGGGTTGTCAACAGGAGCTCTAAGGGCGTTGAATACCTGCTGAAGGGTAATGACGTGGATATTATTAAGGGGCGTGGGAGGATTTTGGCTGGATATGTAGATGTTGATGGTGAGAGGGTTGAGTATGGCAGCTTGGTTATAGCCACTGGCTCGAAACCAATCTCGATCCCAGGCTTCCCTATAGATGGGAGGTATATACATAACAACAAGACGATATTATCTATAGAGGATCTCCCTGACAACATATTGATTATTGGAGGTGGATATATAGGTCTGGAATACGCCACTCTATTCACAAGGCTGGGTGTGAAGGTGGATCTAGTGGAGCTCATGGATAGGGTCCTTCCACAGATGGATAGGGATATATCCGCCTACATCTCAAGGAGACTCACAAAAGAAGGCGTGAATATAGGTACGGGTGTGAAGGCTGTCTCCAGTAGGGTGGTCGGTGGCAAGGTGGAGGTGAGGCTTTCTAATGACGTGGTGGAGAGGTATGACTACGTGTTGGTGGCTGTGGGTAGGAGGCCCAATACAGAGGGAGTAGATATTGAGGTAGCTCTGGATGAGAAGGGTTTTATCAGGGTGGATGAACGTATGGAGACCAGTGTGAAGGGGGTTTATGCAGCTGGTGATGTAACCGGTGATCCCATGCTGGCTCACAAGGCTTTTATGGAGGGTATTGTAGCTGGTGAGAACGCCGCGGGAGGAGATGCGATTTACGTATCTAGGTATGTCCCTTCAGTGGTATACACGGATCCCGAGATATTGTCGGTGGGTATGACTCTCGAGGAGGCTAGGAACGCGAATATAGACGCTGTTGATACCATGTACCCCTTGAGGGGGCTTGCGAAGGCTAGGATGGAGCTTGGCGACGACGGATTCATAAAGTACGTGTTTGAGAGGGGGTCTCAAACCTTACTGGGTATCCATATGGTTGCTCCCAACGCATCTGAGATGGCTGGTGAGGCAGCCTATCTTCTGGAGACGGGGGCGACCCTAGAGGATGTGGCTCTAACAATCCATCCACATCCGACTGTGTCAGAGGCTTTTAGGGAGGCTGCTGAATACGCATTGGATCGGCCCATACACATGCTTAGGAAGAGGTGAGTGGAGGCCTGAAGCATGATATCCCCTGTAGAAGCCTCCCCCCATCTAGACATCTCCCCCAGTAACTCTCCAGTATACTCCTTCTCCACAGAGGCTTAACAACCTTTTCATATCCCCTGCTTTCCAACACTTTTTTACACGCCTCTAGAGCCTCCTCCAACAATATCCCTTTAAGGTTGTAAAGACTATTTGGATTATACTTTACGGGGTCTATCTTCCCAGACTCGATAAGATCTCTACGTGGGAGTGTAAGCCTCTTCATAAGCTCTACATCGCTCTCTACAATCAATGTAGCGTGGAAGAGGGTTGAAGCAGACCTTATCCATATTGCCGACCCAGATACCTTATATCCATCTACAGCTACATCCCCCTCATTAGCTCTATACCCTTCCACCCCAAGGTGTGAGAGTATTTCTAGGATCAGTTCAGTACCCATCCTATAAATCTTCTCAACATCCAGCAATCTACGTGGAATATAGAGGCTTATGTTGATGTTTCCGTGATCGTGGTAGACGGCTCCTCCTCCGGAACCCCTCTTTACAAGTGGTATGGATAGCCTCCTTAAGAGATTCGTATCTACCTCCATATCAACAGGTGTCGATACCCCCACCACCACAGCAGGGCCATGTATCCATATCCTTGCAAGACCTCCATATAGTGGGGCTTTATCGAGGAGGAGCTCCTCGATAGCTATATTGACTAGTGGGTCTCCCCCTCTGGTGTAAATAAAATTCATATAGCTCCCTACCCATACGTTTAAACTGTATCGCGAAATATATTAGGTATTATGACGTGTATATTCTGCAGAATCGTGAGTCGTGAGATCCAGTCATACATCGTGTATCAAGATGAGGATTTAATGGCTTTCCTAGACAAGTATCCAGTATCAAAGGGGCATGTCCTGGTTATTCCCAAGAAGCATTTTGAGGGTGTGGAGGACGCCCCAGATGAAGTCTTGGATAAGGCTTGGGCACTTGCCTCGAGGATAGCGAGATATGTGAGGAGGGAGGCTGGAGCTCCAGGAGTAAACATAGTCACGAACAGCGGGAGGGAGGCTGGCCAGGAGATATTCCATTTCCATATACATGTGATTCCACGCTGGACCCGCTATATGGAGTTCTGGGGTGGGAGGAGGGAGTTGAAAGATGAGGAGGCCGAAGAAGTTCTAGAGATGTATAGGGGGTTCAAATAACCCTGTCACCAGGCTTGTCACATGACTATGCAACCATGCTAAAGAATAATCTACCTACAGGTGATGTCCTAATCATAATTTAATGAATCAGAGTTTATAAGAATCTCCCACCCTTTTTTTTTGGTGGAAGGAATTGTTTAGGCGACTATTGATTATTAGGCTGGTGGTTTCATTGATCACTGTAATGCTTGGTTGGTATACACTGTCTGTAGCCTACTCGTCGCTAGCCCCAGCCGGACATGAACATATTATAGTGAGGAGGGACTATGATGTAAGGGCTCAGGGCTCTCCCACATATGGATACCTATACTATCAGGAGACGTGGACGGAGGCTGACTACGATACACAGTCTAGAAGGGTAGTCTCACATAGAGGGAATCATATCTTGATCGGGGTATACAGCAATGATATTGTGCATCATACCCATCCCCATGGTGGGAGGTGTTACTGGGACCCGGAGTTGAGGGAGTGGTACTGGTATAGGATGGACCACGATATCGTTAATTGGTATGCATTTTTCTGGGTCGTCCAGGAGAATGTGGAGACCACGTCTATGTTGGAGTGGAGGGAGCCCTATATAAGGTGTCCATAAAATGCCTGCTAGTGTGTGGAGATTAGCGGTCATAGCTTCCCTACTCCTACTAACCCTCTACCTTCTTTATCCCTTGATATTTCCAGCTAGATATGGCCTGTTCATAAAGGGTGAGGAGGTCACACTCATATATAGGATGATGATTAGAGAGTATAGGTTGGCAAGTAACGCATCGCCGCCCCCCAGCAATGTTCTATATGTAAAGGTTGTTATAGACGCTGACGAGTGGGATGTGGAGAGGGTTATGTATAGCTATGGATATGGATGGATGGACATAGAGAATATTGGTTATGTTGTTGATGACCCGATATCGCCGTTAAGACCTATTGTAGAGAGGAGGAGGCCCCTCTCTCCACAGGCAGCAGACCTCAACGATGGGATCATTAATATTATTGATACATTTAACTGTGAATCTCCACCGGGGAGATACCTAGTCTATACCGTCGGTGTGGAGACATATGTTAGGAATGAGACTCATGAGAACGGGACATTGAAGGCTGGATACTACGTACTGTATCCAGATGAGAATGGAATTATATGGGAGATATTCTCATCAAACGAGGTGTATTCTGGGATACCCATCTATATAAGCCCACCATTATTCTCCAATCTATGGGCTGTGATGGGCTTCAAGAAGCTCCTACATGATGACGGCCTCCGCCTCATATGTGTCGATGGGGTGGCTATAGAAAATGTCTGAGGTTATTGAGGTTGTAAACCTGGGTTTCAAGGATGTGTTGAAAGGGGTTAACTTCAAGATTGAAAGGGGTTCAGTCCTGGGATTGTTCGGGCCTAATGGGAGTGGGAAGACCACTTTACTTAGGCTTCTCTCTGGCGTCCTGACACCATCCGAAGGTTTTATAAGGTACTCTAGCGAGAATCCTTCTGAGTCTCTCTCATGGTCTTTCGAACCTCCTATACTACCGGTACATACCTCCATATCCGAGTATAGACGTTATCTAACTTCGATAAAGGGTGTTACAGAGGATATTGATAAGTTGATTGAGGGCTTCAACCTAGGCGCATATAGATATATGGATATGCATAGGTTGTCAAGTGGTAATATGAAGAAGGCGAGCCTCGCGTTTACGTTATCTAGGGATGTTGCATGCTACCTTCTCGATGAGCCGGGGATAAACCTTGATGACCAGTCTAAGAGTTTTTTGCTAAACATACTCATGGATAAGGTCTCTCAGGGGAGGTCGATAGTAATATCTACCCATGAATTCGAGCTCTTCGAGGGTATTGTAACAGATATACTCATCCTAGATAGGGGGAGGCAGCTCTTCTATGGGGGGGTTAATGAGGTGGCGGGGAGTATAGGGGTGGCCTACACCCATGAGGAGATCGTTCTAGATGGAGTCGTAACCAAGAAGATAGGTGATAAATATCTGTATATAGGGGATAGGGAGGTGTTGGAGGGGCGGGGTCTCGACCCAAATCCACCTAGGCTTAGAGATATCTACGAATACATTTTTGGGGTGGGAAGTTGAGGAGGTTTATCTATACATTCTTATACGACTTCATAAGGCTGTCTAGACCGACACTTATAATTATCCCACTTATACTGTCTGTCCTAGCCATACCCTTCACACCACTTTCATATATCGTCGCTAAATTAACCACTGGGCCTATAGACCCCTCACTGGACTCCCTATTAAACAATAGGATTGAGGAGGTTGTCTTTGAAGTTTTGGAGTATTACCAGGGTAGGTCAGCGATTATATCCTCTCTATTTCCGAGTTTGATAACCCTCTTCTTCGGATATACTCTATCGAGAGACATCGTTTATTTCAAGGAGCATATAGAGTTTACACAGCATCTAAAGGGTGTAGGCACATATCTATTCTCAAGGTATCTCTCAATTGCATCCTTCTCAATACTATTCTCAGCACCTATACAGATCCTCCCATATGCACTTATATCCGGTATAGGGTTTGGAGAAGTATTTTCAATGGTTTCATACCTATATCTCGGAACCATATCAATCCTCTCCATACTAATGGTAGTATCTATACTTACCCGAAGCCCCGGCCTATCACTAGTCACGACGATATTTATATCTTTGGCATCTCTCGTGATGGATGAACCTATATACTTAAAGTATGGTCTACACACAGCCCACATGTATGTCTTGATGAGGACTGAATTGATTAGGCTTGATCTCATGAGGATGACGGGGGAGGTGGATATAGAGGAGTATAACCTGATACAGTCTTCATTGGAGAGCCTATACCTATACCCTCTCCTCCTCTCCATACCCCTATTGATACTATCATATATCCTGTTGAGGAGGGTGTCGGTATATGAATATTAGGATCTTGCTGAAGGCGGTGATGCTGATATCCGCCCTAGCCATAATAGTCTCAATCATGTACTTCAACCCATTGAACCAAGGGAGATACTTGACAATAACTATTCTGAGCCCTGGGGATGAGGAGGTTGAGGCTGTGCCTGAGGAGTATATACATATAGTGGTTAACCTGCCACCAGGGATATACAGTTTTATAGACTATCCCTTGGTGGCTATCGAGAGGGTTATATGTGATGGATGTAGATATAACGAGTCGTCGATAGAGCTCAGCAGCTTCGAGGTCGTGGCTATATCGATAAGAATTGATGGGGAGAATATCGGGGAAGTTACGCACCTAGTGAGGGAGATACCGTTTGCAGTGGAGGGATTAATTATATTAATGGCAATTATATTCTCCTCCTCAACAGGCTATTATATCTACGTCACGAGGAGAGAGGGGAGACCCCAATAGTCTATACACATAACTAAACATATATACGCTTTAAATCAAACCTCGATATAGATGTGTAGGGGTTGAATAAGGATATGGAGATAGAGAAGCTGTATCTAAAGTCTATCTCTGGAGATCTAGACTCTCTAAAGGCGTTGTTGGAGGAGCTCACGAGGTATATCCCCCCAGGCATAGATAACATGGTATTCCTAGTTGATAAGGGTGATTACTCACTCTACCTGTCGAGGGATGGGATGAAGTCTGTGATGGTGGCTAGGGGGGAGTTCCTACCATTTATAGAGTCTCACGTCGCTAGAATGAGCATAGACCGTCTAAAGGAGGAGGATCTGAGAGCAATAGCAGAGAGGCTTCCAGAGATACTTAGAGAGATAAGGTTGAATGCCTCTAAATATCTCGAGATCTTAGATGAAGGCTCCGGAGAGTATGAGGATATTGCTAGGTTCATATCCATAGTGGATGAAGTCCTCCATCACTCGACGTCATAATAGAAGGTTCTTGCAACTACCCAGGCATCCAGCAGGAGAATCTCATATATCTCTATCAACGCTGCGGAGGGCCACTCTATGAAGACGCCTAGGAGCATCAATAGAAAGACGAGTATGGATATCCTTGGATATACCCTTCCCCTATAGAGCGTGCCAAGCCCCATAGCCAGTATAGCCATCCCCATCTGCACAAAGAAGTATGTTGATACGAATATATGAGGCCTAGTTCCTCCGTAGAACACCCCTATAAGGGCTAGAAATATCCCGCCTATAAAGACGTATCCCCCTCCCACAGCCTCCAACCTCGTCCTACTCTCCCACACTAGATAACTCGAGTATATCGCGAGGATCGCTCCTGTAATCATAAGCCCATAGTTATAGATCCAGGGGTTATTAGCCTCTGGGACTCCGAGGTCACTTAGGGCATCTCTATAAAGATCTATCCAGGGGTTGTTGGCTATGGAGAGGATTATGAATATCCATGCGGATACTGCCGCAGCTAGACCCAGGTATTTAAAGTGTCTTATGAAGGATTTATCCATATCCATACGATACTGATATTCTAGTCCATAGCATAAATGATTCGGTGGGGAATATGGATAGATATCCGAGGCTAAACCACCTCATACATATCTATGGTAAGAGGAATAACAGTAGGCTTGTCCTGGCCCTAGACGTAACGAGGAGTATGTATAGGCCTGAGGCTGTGGAGACCCTCTTGAATAAGGTGTCTCGGAAGATACTTGGGGTGAAGATAGGCCTCCCAACCATACTTTCATATGGGCTTGGCGAGGTGGCTAGATGGATAGTCTCTACCCATGATATACTATGGATAGCGGATATAAAGCTTGCTGATGTGGGGCATATAGCCCGGAGCATGATAGAGTTGGTGTCGGAGGCTGGGTTCGACGCAGTAATAATTCATGGATTCATCGGTTTCTATGGAGGTGTCGTGGAGGCTGTGAAAGCCTCTGTAGAGCACAGCCTATCCCCAATCCTGGTTGCAGCCATGTCTCACCAGGGGGCTGAGGAATACGTTAACAAGTTCTCAGCAGACATAGTTTTGAAGAGCCTAGAGTACCCTGTAGATGGATACGTCTTACCCGCCACATACCCAAAATATATAAAAATGTTTAGAGGAATTGTCGGGGATAGGGTTATACTTTCTCCGGGAGTTGGTGTTCAAGGTGCTCCTCCAGGGTCAGCTGTGGAGTCGGGTGCGGATGCCGAGATAATAGGTAGGACGATTTATATGGATGTGGATCCTATTAAAAAGGTGGATGAATTACGTGGTGTCCTAACATGGCACAGATAGAGAAGACTTGGGAGGAGCTTATACATGAACTCTACAAGAACAACTTCATATTATTCGGAGATTATACCCTCTCCTCAGGGTTGAGGAGCCCATACTATATAGATCTTCGGATGGCCCTATCCATACCTTCAATCCTCAGGAAGGTAGCCTATCTATATAGGCAGGAGGCGTTTAAATGCTGTTCATACGATGCTATAGCAGGTATAGAGGTTGGGAGTATTCCGATAGCGGGAATCCTTGCATACACCATGAATACCCCGATGCTATATGTTAGGAAGTCTGCTAAGGAGTATGCGACTAAGAAGTATGTTGAGGGATTGGTTAGGGAGGGTTGGCGGGTACTTGTCTTGGAGGATGTTTCAACAACTGGAAGGAGCATCCTACACGCTGTGGAGAAACTTAGGGATGTAGGCTGCCAAGTTTCAGATGCAATTGTATTTATAGATAGGGAGCAGGGGGCATATGAGAAGCTTGCTGAGGTGGATGTGAAGCTCCACTCAATATACACTGTTAGCAAGATATTCAAGGTTTTGAAGGACTCCGGCTATATAGATGAGAGTCTCTATAACGAGCTTATAGAGTATCTCGAGAGGGAGAGATGAGCTGGATAAGCCGTGACGTGATAAATATATTGGATTTTACCAGGGATGAGCTGGAGACTCTCTTTAGAGAGGCTGATAAACTGTTTGAAGAGGACTATAGGGGGGATGACTTATCCGGTAGGATAGCAGCCCTGATATTCCTAGAGCCGAGTACAAGGACTATGTACAGCTTCTACACCGCAGTCAATAGACTTGGGGGTTCTACACTACCCATGTCTATGGCTGAGGCATCTAGTATAGCCAAGGGAGAGTCATTTGGAGACACGATTAGAATGTTCGACTCATACGCAGACATACTTATCGTTAGGGATAGGAGGGAGGGGGCGGCTACATATGCAGCTGAGATATCTGAGTCTCCAGTCATAAACGGTGGGGATGGAGCGCATAACCATCCTACTCAGGCAATGATAGACCTATATACTATCAGGAGGTTGAAGGGGGGTGTGGATGGCTTGGAGATAGGTGTATTAGGCGACCTGAAATATGGTAGGGCAGCGGCGTCATTCATCCTGGGTTTAACACTGTATAAACCTAGTAGGGTCTACCTGATAAGCCCCGAGACACTAAGGCTCAAGCCTGAGGTTAGAGATGTTATAGAGGATAGGGGGATTGAATACGTCGAGACCAGTGACCTCAAGGCTGCTGTCAAGAACCTAGATGTATTGTATGTCACGAGGATCCAGAAGGAGAGGTTCCCCGACCCACTAGAGTATCAGAAGGTGAGGGGGAGTTACAGGGTTGATATGTCACTATTGTCTGAGGCTAGGGAGGACTTGATTGTGATGCATCCTCTCCCAAGGGTGGATGAGATATCGAGGGAGGTTGATGAATCTAGATATGCTGCATACTTTACACAGGCTAAACTAGGTGTATACATTAGGATGGCCCTTCTAAAGCTGATCCTTGTAGGGTGATGAAGACCGTGGATGACGGAATACTTGTGAGGAAGATAGGTGATGGTACGGTTATAGACCATATACCCGCTGGAAAAGCCTTCACGGTTATACGGCTCCTAGGAGTATCTCTCCCACCTAGGGGGAGGCTAGCCATCATAGTAAATACTGATAGTGGGAAGCTGGGTAAGAAGGATATTGTTAAGATTGAGGGTCAGTATCCGGATGAGGATGTTATAAAGCTTATAGCTTTGGTGGCTCCACATGCCACGATTAACTATATAGAGGGATATAAAGTTGTTAGGAAGTTTAGGGTGGAGCCTCCGGAAGAGGTTGTGGGTGTTGTGAAATGCTCAAACCCAAGATGTATAACCAATAGTGATAGGGAGGGTGTCTCTCCTAGGCTCCAGCTAGTCTCTCAAAACCCCCTTCGGCTTAGATGCGTCTACTGCGAGAGGTATACAGAGTATGAGGATATCTTGAACCAGTTTATGGAGAAATGATTCTGGGGGGGAAGATTCTCCTAGACAACGGTATCGTAGAAGGGTATATAGAGGTGGAGGAAGGTGTTGTAAAGAGCATTAGGAAGTCTCTCAGCCACGGTGAGGAGGTGGATAGAGACTTCAATAGATGTGGACACCTGATACTACCAGGCTTCATAGACATCCACACGCATATGAGGGATTTTGAGGAGGGATATAAAGAAGACTTTAGATCTGGGAGTATGGCTGCGGCTGCAGGAGGGGTAACGATATTCTTCGATATGCCCAACACCAACCCTAGGAACAACACCCTATCTATCCTGAGGTGGAGGGATGAATCTGCTGGGAGGAAGTCTATCGTCGACTACGGGATAATATATGGAGTCCCCACTAAACTTGATGAGTTGTTTGGTTATGAGGAGTTGGCTATAGCTATGAAAGTGTATCCAAACGACTTCATCGAGAACACTTTAGACCACATGTCAGACGTCCTTATCTACAATCATGCCAAGGGGCTTGTCACAATATTCCATGCTGAGGAGCCCAGGGCATATATGGAGGGGGACGAGGATCTGGAGATAGAGGTGGAGTGGAGTAGATATGTTGCTGAATACACGAGACAGATAGATGTGGAGACACACGTTACACATGTAACCTGTTGCGAGGTGGTTGACGCGGTTAAAGATGTTAATCCGAGGGCTACTGTGGATGCGACTCCCCACCATATCATGCTCTCATATGATGATGTGGATAAGCCATATGGAAATGTTAGGCCGCCTCTGAGGAGTAGGGGGTGTGTAGAATGTCTGTTGCGGGACCTGGTATATGGAAGGGTGGATATGGTGGCTACAGACCACGCCCCACACTCTCTGGAGGAGAAGGAGGCTGGTGCATATGGGTTCCCCGGTCTCGAGACGGCGTTCCCAATACTATCGACTCTGAGGTATAATGGATACATCACTGTTAGGGATATAGTGAGGCTATACTCTCTAAACCCCGCGGAAAGGTTTGGACTTGATCATATAGTGGGGAGGATTGCGGAGGGCTACCTAGCCAACATGACAGTAGTGGATCTAAATAGTGAGTGGAGGATAGATCCAAACCTATTCCACAGTAAGGCTAGACACTCTCCATTCAAAGGTATTACTGTTAGGGGTAGGGTGGTGGCGACATACGTAAGGGGTGAGGAGGTGTATATAGATGGGGAGGTGGTGGGGAAGCCAGGTCACGGTGAGAATGTGAGGAGGCTGGTTTAAATGTATATAGAGGCCACGGTGACTAGGGTGGTTGATAAGGGAGGGGTATGTGACATCCATCTAGACATTGATATGGAGCTCGTGGCTGGACAGTTCGTAATGGTCTGGCTCCCAAGGTATGAGGAGGTTCCAATGGCGCCGTCTTGGGACGCGCCTCTGAGGATAACGGTTAAACCTGTTGGTGAGACTACAGAGGCTCTATGTAGACTTGAACCGGGGGATAAGGTCTACGTTAGGGGCCCCCTCGGTAGGGGGTTCGAGATAGTTAGGGGTAGGTATCTATTGATAGGAGGGGGTGTTGGGGCGGCGCCTATGATACTTGCGGCGAAGCAGGTTGTTGAGAAGGGAGGGTCTGGAGTATATGTGGAGGGAGTGAAGACTAGGGATGAGAAGCTTTTTATAGAGGAGGCTCTGGAACTGGGTCTAGAGGCTCTGCTATATACTGAGGACGGCTCCTCAGGGCGGAAGGGCTTAGCCACAGACGTCCTTAGGGATCTTGATCCCAGAGGCTATAGGATACTTGCCTGCGGCCCTGAAGCCATGATGCAAAGCATTATCCAAGGTTATAGTGGACTGGATATCCAGCTCTCGCTGGAGAGGATTGTGAAGTGTGGTGTTGGGGTCTGTGGGTCATGTGTCTTGGAAGGGACTGGTCTCCTAATATGTCTAGACGGCCCCGTCATCCACATATCAAGGTTAGGAGGTGGATCCAAAGATGAAGGTTGATCTAAATGTTGAGTTAGCGGGGGTGGGGCTTAGAAACCCACTTATATTAGCGTCTGGCTTCATAGGGAACGACCCAAGCCTCCTAAGAAGGGCTTGGGACGCTGGATTTGGAGGCTTGACAACCAAGTCCCTCACACCCTCTCCTAGAGAAGGGTATAAACCACCTATAGTTGTCGACCTAGGCTATGGATATCTAAATGCAGTAGGCCTGGCCAACCCCGGTCTCGACGCCCTTCCAACCCTGGTATCTATGCTGCCTGATAACGCAGTGGTTATATTGAGTGTGGCGGGAACCACTCCAAAAGACTTTAGAGTGGGTGTTGAAAAGGGTTTGGAGGTTGGTGTGGATATGGTGGAGCTGAACCTTAGCTGTCCACATGTTAAGGGGATGGGTATAGAGATAATACAGGACTATAGTTATACTCTGGAGATTGTTAGGGAGGTCGTTGGACTAGGTATCCCTATACTCCTTAAGATGGGTCTAGTCGACGATCCTATATCACTAGCTTCTAGAGCACTCGGCATAGGCGTATCAGGCTTCACAATAATGAATACGGTTAGAGGATTGGCTATAGATGTTGAGAGTGGGTATCCAATATTGAGTAACGTCTTTGGAGGGTTGAGTGGAAAGGCTATACACCCTATAGCAGTTAGGATGGTGTATGAAATATACTCTGAGCTCCAACCTGATATAATAGGTACTGGAGGGGTATCCAGCTGGAGAGACGCTATAGAGTTTATATATGCCGGTGCATCGGCAGTAGGTATAGGGTCTTACTTATTCAACCGTAGAGTGGAGGAGATAGACTATATCCTCAAGGGTATCGTAGATTTTCTCTATAGAAAGGGTTTTGAGAGGGTTGCCGACGCAGTGGGATATAGCCACAGGAGATAGTGGACAGTCCATATGTAAGTTAGATAAACCTCTCTATTATAAGCCCTATAAACAGTAGGGCAAGTGTCGGGCTAGATATTTTAAAGCTTCTCCAGGCTGTCTCTATATCCAATCTCCTCCATATAATGTATGATGCGTAGGTCAATAGAGCTATACTAGCTAGTGCGGCGGCAGTATATGCGTATCCAGGTATAAACGGTATCGAGACAGCTATGGATATGGACGTCAAGGTATAGAATGTGACAATCATCTTCTTAGTATATTTTTCATCCTTTACCGATGGAAGCATTGGGAGGCCGACAATGCTATATTCATCCCTAACCTTATATGCTAGGCTCCAGAAGTGACCCGGTGTCCACATGAAGATTATGGTTGCCAGGAGTATAGGCTCTATGGTAAGGGGTTTACCCGCTGCTAGCCAACCAGTTATAACCGGCATGGAGCCTGCGAACCCCCCTATAACAGTATTCCAAATCGTCTTCCTCTTAAGGATGATAGTGTAGATAAACACGTAGTAGAGCCCCCCTATGAGTGCCGCAATACCAGCGTAGATGTTGAAAAAATACGTTATTAGGTATGTCCCTCCCAATAGCCATAGAACTCCCAATGCTATGGCGTGAGGGGGTTGTATAGTCCCCTTAGGGAGGGGTCTGAGGCTGGTCCTACTCATCATCCTATCGATCTCCATATCTATGTAACTATTTAGAGCGTTCGATCCAAATACGGTTAATACTCCGGCAAATGTGAAGAGGGATAATGCATATGGGTCTATCACGTCTGCCGCATATATGTATCCTGAGATGGCTGTGAATACGAGAAGCCACGTGATCCTAGGCTTACCCAACCTAATAACCTCTAACAGTTTGTTCATTATCCCCCCTCACTTCCTAAATGCGAAGGAAGTTAGGATTATAGATGCTCCGAAAGTCGCTGTGGCGAAGGCTAGGTGTGTAGCTGATAGAACTGGATCCAACCTAGTCGAGACAACCAGCATCCCAATCATTATCTGTGTGAATAGAAGTGCGTCTACAAGCAGTAGTGATAGTAGAATCTTCCTATCATGTCTGAAATAAAGTAGGATGTATATAGTGGCGCCTAAGGCAATCCACCCTGTTAAGAAGGCTATTATCCTGTGGAAATACTCCATAAATACGAAGAAGTCAGTAAACAGGTTTGGAGGTATTAAATATCCGTTGCAGAGTGGCCAGTCCTCACCACATCCTAGGCCTGCTCCCAGACCCCTGACATATCCACCCCATATTATCGCAAGGAATATCATCACGGTGTATAAGACTGTAATTATCTTTAATCTTGCAACCCTGTTGCTCATGCTATATTATAACACTGTCATATCCACTTATAAGAACTTATATTATTAGTGCATCGTTTCACAATACATCTATATAAGAACCTATAATCTTATTGTTGTTATCTATCCTAGACCAGTATTAACATGTTATTGTGGTGGGGTGTACATGAGCCTATACACTGGTAAGGGTGATAGGGGGGAGACCTTCTGCTTTCTATTCGGAGGTTATGTTCCTAAAGACCATCCAGCAATCGAGTTTCTCGGCTGTCTAGATGAGGCGAACTCATCCCTAGGCCTAGCCATATCCAGAATAGATGGTGAGAGATTCTCTAATGTCGCTTCAGACTTGATTAGGCTTCAGAGGATACTCTTTAGGATCGGCTTCACAGTATCAGGTAGGTTCTCACTGGATGAGGGTGACTTGAGGTGGATGGAGGAGAGGACAGACTTCTACTACTCTAAGTATCCACTTAAATACTTCATCCTCCCAGGTGGCCCAGGCGGGGCGGCGGAACTCCATCTATCTAGGACGGTTTTAAGGAGGTGTGAGAGGAGGTATATATCAATGAGGAGGGAGGTCACCGTGGAGGGTGATGAGTTAATTATGAAGCTTCTTAATAGGGCTAGTGATCTAGTGTTCTCAATCGCCCTATACGTGGCGGGTGAGCAGGGCTATACAAATCCTAAAGCGGCTGAGGAGTAGATGAACAGGGATCCATCTATAAGATCGCTTGACCGTGGTGTTAAGAAGCCATTATTATACAACCTTTTGGCCGCCGCCCTAACGATCCTACTGACATTCCTACATCTCATCATTGTATCAAGGACACTTTCGGAGTCTGACTTGGTATTGTATGGAAGTATAACCACATTCTTTAATATACTTGGGCTTCTCGTATCTAGGCATCTACAGTGGGGCGCCAGGATCCTTGTGAGGATGGGTGGAGAGGCTGTAGATGGATATATAGGTATCAATACTCTTGCAGTCCTGATAGGGTTGGCCATATCACCTTTATTCATACACCTCTTTATAGCCCCGTTGGATGCCCAATTGGCCATTATAATTATATTATACTCGATAGTTGTGACATACTTCTATAGCTTTATCCAGATAGTGAATATCGTGGCCACTAAATACTATACCTTTATATTCATGCTTAATTATTTTGGACGGGTCATCCTACTTGTAACTGTTATAAGCCAAGCCTCGAGGCTTGACGCCTACTACGCGTTATATAGCGATATACTTGGGATTTCGATATCATTATTGGCTATAGCGGCTATACTTAGGAGTGTCTTCCCTCTGAGGCTATTCCTGCTTGGAAGTATCGATATAGGATTGTCTACTAGAACCTTTAGACTGGCTGTACCCCAATTCCTCCTACTCCCTAGAATAAATATTCCGAATATCCACTACTTCATAGTATTCTTTCTAAGGATTCCTGAGGTAATTATAAACTCACTCTGGGTGGTTTATAGGATGCTGTCTTGGGGGAGGAGCTTCTTCAGAGGCTTCTTCTCAGTGATATACTCTAAACAGTTTTATGGAGAGCTGGATGAGAGGGTTTTTAGGGAGTATATTGACTTCATACTTTATCTGATAACGCCTGTACTATTATACTCCACCTATCTACACATACCTATAGTTTCAATCTTCAACCCTGGCTTCACACCATTTAGCTACCTGGTTCCACTGGCCATCCTACTCCTACTCCTCGATATCATACGTATCTCAATGATTAGAATAGTCTTCGGTGGTGACACAGTGGATATAGATGATGATTCTGTTGGGATCCCCAAGGGAATTTTTTATAGAGTAGCTCTTTTAGAGGCTAAGCTCTTCGCGATCTTTATACTCCCAGCTATATCAGTGTCATATCTTCTAGCCACACTAGGGCTTGGGGACCTGGTTCCACCCCTATTGTTAGGGCTGTTCACGCTGCAGCTGGTTCTAGAGGTGTATTTAATATATAGGATAGTAAATTCTAGATGGGGATTCAGTTATAGGAGCTTCAACCCACTCTATTTCATATCAGCTAGTCTCCCCGGCCTCATATATCTCATTTCTGTAGATGCAGGGGGTGTCGTAGTTAAGGACATATTTGTAGAGGGGCCTATTCTTGTAGCCCACCTCTCCATGGCTATGTCGATCTACATCCTGTCTAGCTTGACGATACCTTGGGTGAGGCGTCACATAACTAGTCTTCTTGGACTGAAGAGTGTTACATCTTGATAAATATGTTGATAAATAGTATATGTGGAATGAGTGGTGAAGAAGGGAGGTTTGGGGCGGATCTAGCTTTGAGTGAGGTGAATAAGAAGCTATATGCATATCTGTCTCAGGTAATGGGTATAAAGGCGTATGATATTATGGAGCCACCCACCACCGTCGGTCCTGAGGCGTCTGTAACAGAGGTGGCTAAGCTGATGGATGAGTCGGGGGCAGGAGCAGTCATTATAATTGATCAGGAGAGGAGGGTGAAGGGCATACTTACGTTTAGAGACGTTGTTACTAGAGTCGTAGCTAGGGAGTTGGATCCGTCTAAGGTCAAGGCTGGGGATATTATGACTGAGAATGTCTATGTAGCGCCTGCAGACGCCCCTCTAGACTATATAGCCGGTATGATGATAAAGTATGGGGTTAGAAGAATACCTATCTTGAATAAACTGGGTAGGCTTGTAGGGATTGTGGAGGCCAAGGACCTTATAGGATTTCTAGGGATGCAGAGGGATCTAATGATAAAGCTGCTATCTAATCTAGAGTCTGAGCTTTCAAAGCATGTGGAGGAGGCTAGTAGGAAGAATGATGATGAAGAGGGGGGTATGTACGTCTAACTGGATCTAGCTAGATACATTCTTGGGGATAGAAGGATATGAGTTGTCCTATCCAGAGGCTGTATCCACTTCTACAGGTTATCTTCATTCTCTAGATACTTATCCAACTCTTCCTTGAGCCTGTTATAGGTGTCTAAAATGTGTTCAACCACGACCTTAGTATCGCTTATTATAGGCATGAAGTTGGTGTCGCCAACCCATCTGGGAACTATATGTATATGGTAGTGCTCCTCAATCCCCGCTCCCGCCGCCTTTCCAATATTGGCCCCTATATTGAAACCTTGGGGATTCATCACCCTCCTAATCACTTTTATAGATATTTTTATGAGGTCTGAGATATCCACATCCTCCTCTACATCGAGCATCTCTGGGGACGCCACATGTCTGTATGGCACCACCATTACATGCCCATTGTTATAGGGATATCTGTTCATGATGATGTATGAATGTTGACTCCTGTACAGTATCAAGTTATCCCTGTCACTATCCTCCTTAGCCACTCTGCAGAATAGGCAGTCTCTCTCCCTAGGCTTCTTTATATATTCCATCCTCCAAGGTGCCCATAGACGCCTCAAACCAACCACCTGAGTTGCTAAATATTTACTTATCTATGCTACAAATATTAACTTGGGATGGGTGTAGAGGTATGCAGCTAGGCTTCTCAGAACTACTTATAGTTCTACTTGCTATCCTAATCCTAATAGGTCCAGATAATCTACCAAAGACTGCTAGGCAGCTGGGAAGATATTATTCTGAGTTACAGAAATATAGGAGGATGTTAGAGGAGGAGTTTCGGAAGGGGCTGGAGGAGGTGGAGAGGGGGGTGGAGGACTTCGTTGAACCTGTGAAGGATGTAGCATCAGAGATTGGTGGAGACGCGTCTCTGAAGAAGAGGAATGGGTCGGGCGGTAAGTAGGATTATGACTGAGGAAGTCGTGGAGGAGGAGCTTACATTCTGGGACCATCTCCATGAGCTTCTTACGAGGCTTAGAAGAGTACTGATATCGTGGTTTATCGCCCTAGGCATATATTTAACAGCCCCCTCATCTCTAGAGGATCTGCGTAGCCTAGTTGTAGGGGATGTATATACCCCTCTTGTCCTAAAGGTGTTGAAAGGGTTGGAGAACTATATCAAGGATGTGACAGGCCTGAGAGAACTCATCCTAATACCTGCTGAGATAACCACGCCTCTAGAATTGTATATAGAGGCTAGTATACTCTTGGCCACAGCCACAGTGGCCCCCTACTTCGCTTATGAGATGTACATGTTTCTCGAGCCAGGGCTATATCCACATGAGAAGAGGTATCTAAAGAGGTTTATACTAGGCTTCTCAGCAGCATTCGGCTTCGGCATAGCATATGGCTTCCTAGTTATAGCTCCGATAACCTTTAGAATACTCCTTCTATTCGTTGATATGGTGGGGTGGGAGCAGATTATAAATGCCAGGACATTCTTCAACACGTTGATATTGACTGTGTTGGCCTCAGGAATCATTTTTACTATACCCGTCTTCCTAGTCTTGGCCTTTAAACTGGGTTTCATACTCCCGGATATGGTTGCGGAGATACGCAGATATATATATGTTGCTGTATTGATAATAGCCGCTGTTATAACGGCTGATCCTACGCCGGTGTCTATGCTATTGATATCTATCCCATTCATATTTGCTCTTGAGCTCTCCATATGGATTGGGAGGAGGATTGTAGGTGGGGAATCCTCCTAGGCCAATGAGGCTAAGATTATCAACGGCGTATGTATAAGTATTCGGAGAAGCTCCTTCTTGCCTAGAGATGTTATATCAGAGACGTCTATAACCTCCTTCCTAATCACGTGGGTAATAGATTTTGCAGCTAGGTCTATGAATATGAAGGGGTAGTATGGTGAGAATAGGAAGCTTCCCACGAATAGGGCGGTCGATATAGCTCCGGGTATATAGACGTCGACCCTCCCCACTTTAGACTCTACGTATAGTACGCTGGCCACTGAATATAGGGTATAGAGTATGGTGGCCTCTAGACTATCCAAGGTGTACTCTCCAATAGATGCAGAGGTGTATAGTGTTAGGAAGGTTAGCATTGAGGTCCCTGTTGATAGGGTAGTGGGGTTCAACCTTCCTAGAGTGACTAGGGATGTCATGGTCGCAACGAATAGTATGGTGGTGGGTAGAAGGGCCACCATAGATTCATATCCATCCATTAAAGAGAAGAATATGAATAATGACGTGTTTGATACTAGTGAGTAGAGGGATTTTAACCTTCTAGGGGATGGGTTGTAGAAGATAAAGTCTATGGTAAGTATTAGATGTAGATAGATTAGTCCTATGGATACCGTTTTAATTGGGTCGATGTTCTTAGATGTGGCTATACCTATCACGTATGAGAGTAATACGAATCCAGCTATACTAGGCTCTCTTGGGATGGTGAAGGGTATATGTCTACTCACTTCTTCTTCCTTCTCTTACCTTTCTTTCCACTTGTCTCGTTCTCCATGAATGTAGATTCGATGTCTCTCACCCTGGCTGAGAGCAGGTTGAATGTGATCGCGCCGACCAAGAATACTAAGCTTAATGAGAATATTGCGTTTACACTGTAGTCAAGCGTCTGTAGCTCTATCTCTTCGAAGATAATGCTGTCTCTAGGCGTGTTTAAAACGAATGGAACCTCTATAGAAGATACATATTCACTATTCTTGTATACCTCTATCGTGAACGTAACTGGTGTTCCATCGTACTCGATAACTTCTCTATAGAACACCGCTTCTCCTCCTCCATATTCTCCATATTCATCCCTCACGAGTAGGGTGACCTCCCCACCCACGTTGGCTATAGCCATATACATCCTCATGTTCAGTCTGCTGTCGAAGGGTTCTGTTGCAGAGTCGTAAAGGCTATATACCTTTTCTCCATCGATCCATATTGTTAGGTTATTGGCTATCTTATCCGGCTCTATACCTCCGTTCCAATACCATTCATAGTAGAAAACCTCCAATCCTAACTCAGGTATGGAGAGTTTAATCCATCCCTCCGCATCTCCCCCAGGCTCTACATCTATATTTATATCGTATGATATAGTCCAGCTCCCCAGCCTATAGTCGTCAGCATATAGCTTTATACGTGCCTCCCCCCTATCAGAACCACTCTCCACTATAAAGTCAGATATGTTTATCCATTCACCCACTTGAGACTCTATCCTGAAGGCGTTTGAACCGACGTATGCTGTGTGGGGCGTGACCAATATCATCAGCAATACTATACTCAATACTCTATTCATCCCACCATATAGGATTCACAGTTATAATATTAATAAGGTGGTCTATGATGTCATCCATCGTGGTTGCAAGCTGGGATGTGGATGGGCAGGCCTCCGCATCTATGCTGATTAGATCTGGTTATGTGGAGACAGTGTATTATCCGCCTGTTGGCATGTATAAACTCTCGGATGACGAGGTAGATATCCTATCTGGATATGATTACATATACATAGTGGATATGCATCTTACCAGGAGGGATGTGGAGAGGCTATCAACCTCTTCTTACGTCTACATCATTGATGATAGCCCGATACATCCTAATTATAATGGATTAGACGTGTCATGTACATGTTACAAGTCTTACTCCACCACATACATCCTTATGGAGAGTATGGGTGTGGAGCCTGATATAGATGCTCTCCTTGGGATGTACAACGATTCTGGGGACAAAGTTATTAACAGTGAGTATTGGGATATATTCTGGAACTATTTAGATAGTGTCGACATGGGTCTAGATGATATGAAGAGGATTGTAAGGCTCATGAATATTCCTATGTATTTAGGTGATCAGGAAGGATTGTATAGAAATACTGATGCATTGGTTAATAGGCTGGAGGGTTTGAACCTTGATAAGTATGCCGATATGGAGGAGTTGTTAGAGAGTTATATTGGTGAGTTGGTTAATGACTCAATCGATGTTGATGGCATCAGGCTCCTTAGATACAGTGGTAGATACTATGTTATTGGAGAGGTTGTTAAGAGGCTGTTTAGGGATGGGATCACTACAGCCGTAGCTATAGACCAGGGTTTCCTACCCAGCTATACTATGGTTGCTGTCGCTTCTAGAGGGAGCCTCTCTAGACTGCTTCTCAAACTGATAGAGATGGATCTTCCAGCAGGTGGTGAGGAGCACTTCCTTGGGGTATTGGTTGATAAGGGGATTGAGGCTAGGATTCTAAAAATAATGTCTGAATACATTGGGGTGAAGCTGGATGAGTATTGAGAGGTTGAGGAGGTTGATACCTGGATTCAAGGACTACGATAGGGAAGGCCTCAACCTAGTCACTAGACACATCTATATGCGTATACAGTGGGTCATTGATAAGGTTTCCAAGATCATATATGGACAGTCAACCCCATATCTCCAGATGGCTATTGAGATCTTGAGGCGGAGGTTATCTGCCTATAAGGAGTATGATTCAGGGGTTGATGATGATTCTCTAGCCCTTATAGACGTTAAGGTCATAGAGGTTTTGGAATCGATGGAGAGCCTTCTCCAAAAGCTGGAGTTTACTAGATCCTCTCCATTGGGGAGGGAGTATGAAGAGCTTATCTATAGGCATGCACTCAGGATAAATGAGTTATTGTATAAGAGGGAGGTTGTCATTGAGAGTAGAGGTTCTCAATCTCCTGTATAATGGCCTCCCCCATTTCCCTGGTGCCGACTGGCTCAGTACCATATACTCTGGCGATGTCGTAGGTGACCTTTTCTCCCTTCTCGATAACTTTGAAAACCGCCTTCTCAATAGTGGATGCAGCCTCCATCTCGCCTATATGTTGTAGCATCATCACGCCTGCCAATATCTGGGCTGTGGGGTTGACCTTGTTCTTACCAGCGTATTTGGGTGCACTTCCATGGATTGGCTCGAACATGGCGTATTTATCGCCGATGTTCCCGCTTGGTATTAGTCCTAGGCTTCCCACGAGGCCTGCTGTAAGGTCGCTTAATATATCGCCTACTAGGTTGGGGCAGACGAGGACGTCATAGTTCTCTGGCTTGACTACCAGCTGGTAAGCCATGTTATCCACCATATAGTCGTCAGCCTCTATAGAGGGGTAGTCTCTAGCCACCTCATAAAAGACGTCCCTGAACAATCCATGACTCTCCTTCAATATATTGGCTTTATGTACAGCCGATATTCTCCTCCTACCCATTTTAGCCGCGTACTCGAAGGCGAATCGAACAACCTTCTCACTTGTCTCTCTAGTTACGATCCCTATGGACTCGGCTGCTATCCTCTCTACATCAACGGTGTTTATCCTATGTTCTATCCCGGCGTAGAACTCCTCTGTCCCCTCCCTAATCACTATTAAGTCTATACCCGGGTATTTCGAGGTGAATCTTGGGATAGCCTTCGCAGGCCTCACTATGGCGTAGAGCTTGAAAGCCTTCCTTATTGCTACGTTGACACTTCTGTAACCGCTTCCGACAGGTGTCGTTATCGGGCCCTTATATAGGACTTTATTCTTCTCTATGCTCTCAAGAGTCTCCTTTGGGAGTGGGTCACCATATTTTTCATATGCGGGTATCCCAGCCTCCTTAACATCCCAGTCTATCTTAAACCCATACAGCTCTCCAGCCTTCTCAATCACCTTTACAGCTGTATCGACCAGCTCCGGTCCAGTGCCATCTCCCGGAACAAGTGTAATTCTATATGTCCTCATCTCTATTCACACAGTATCATCTTAGGAACATACTTAAAAAGGGAACTCCTTTCTATATAGATTATCCCGCTATATATCCCCCTATTGATTATATATATTGGGTTTAGGTGATGTCCGAAGACATAGTCATCCACAAAGGGCTGGAAAACATTTATGTTAAGGAGACGAGGATCTCCTACATAGACGGGGTGGAGGGGAGGGTATACTACCGGGGCTATGACGTGGAGGAGCTCGTGGAGAAGTCTCTTTATGAGGAGGTGTCATACCTACTAATATATGGTGAGCTCCCCACTAAGAGAAGGCTCTACAACTGGATAGCGGATATAACAAGTAATTACGCGTTGGAGGATGGCATCATCGAGATTCTTAAAAAGCTTCCTAGGAACGCCTCTCCACTAGATATACTGAAGTATAGCCTCTTGACAATAGGGCTCTGGGATGAGAAGATAAACTCGCTGGATAGGGATGACCTGTATGAGAAGATTGTTAAGATATTGGGTAAGACTCCATCTATACTCGCCAACTGGTATAGAATTAGGAGGGGTCTCCCCCCTATACAGCCTGATAGGAACCTGGGTTATGCGGACAACTTTATATATCTTATTAAGGGGCGCCCATCATCCCAGGACGCTGAGATATTTGACGATGTATTGATCCTCCACGCGGAGCACGGCTTAAACGCTAGTGCCTTCGCAGGTATGGTGACTATATCAACTCTATCCGATCTATACTCAGCTCTCACATCGAGTATAAATACGTTGAAGGGGCCTCTACATGGAGGGGCGGCGGGAGCTGCCCTTAAGATGTTTAGGGAGATAGGGGATCCAGATAAGGTGGAGGCATATTTTGAGTCGAAGCTATCCAGGAAGGAGAGGATTATGGGGTTTGGGCATAGGGTATACAAGACTTATGACCCTAGAGCTAGAATATTGAAGAACATCATATCTAGGCTTGAGCTACCGCCTAACGTTGATAAGCTATTCAGGATAGCTTTGAGGGTTGAAGAGGTTGGGATGGAACGTCTCTGTAGGAAAAAAAGGATCTGTCCAAATATAGACTTATACTCCGGCATTATATACCTTTATCTCGGCCTTCCAGACGACTTCAGCCCAGCTATATTCGCATTATCTAGGCTGTCAGGGTGGCTTGCACATATACTAGAATATCTCGAGGATCCTAGGCTGATACGTCCAAGGGCTAAGTACATGGGGGCTATCGGTTTGAGATACGTCCCCCTTGAAGAGAGGGGTGATTAGAGATAAATAACTATATACTTAACCCTAAAAACGGCTTCGACGGATACAATCCTATTTCGAGGTGGGATGCCTGATGCATATCGCGGTGGTTGGGTCTGGTAAAGTTGGGAGTGCACTTACATATACACTAGCATTTGAAGACTATGTGGATACGTTGTCTATCGTGGATGTGGTGGAGGACGTGGCTAAAATGACGGCTGAAGACGTCCTACACGGTGTATCTGCACATGGTAGAGACGTGGATGTATATGCCTATGGAGATCCCGGGCTAGTGGAGGATGCTGATATAATCGTTGTCTCCGCAGGCTTCCCGAGGAAGCCGGGTATGAGTAGGAGGGATCTTGCCGGTGAAAACGCTAAGATCATGAGGTCTATAGGTGAGTCTATGGCTGAGAAGAACCCGGATGCCTACTACTTTGTAATCACAAATCCTGTAGACGCTATGACTACTCTACTGGCTAAGGTAGTGGGAGATTACCATAGGGTTATAGGGACCGGTACTAATCTCGAGACATCAAGGTTTAGACTGGCTTTATCGAGGGCATCGGGAGCCCCTCTCTCAGCTGTAGAAGGGTATGTAGGTGGTGAGCATGGTGAGGAGGCGGTTGCACTGTGGAGCACTGTTAAGATAAATGGATATTCAATGGACCAGTTGGATAGGGAGGAGGTTGTTAAATATTTTAAATCCATAAGCGTGGAGATTATTAGGGCTACTGGTGGTACGAGGTGGGGGCCCGCAGGCTCTTTTATAGAGGTTATTAGGGGGCTTGCCCTCAATACTGGTAGGCTCCTCGCCTACTCAAAACCTAGACTGGTTGATGGAATTGATGAGCCAGTCTACGTTACTGTACCCGCAAGGATTGGGCGGAGTTATAGGCCTGATATATGGAGTTCATTAAATGATGATGAGAGGGTCGGTATTGAGAATGCGTGTAGAGCAATATATAAAACTTATCTTGAGGCTTTAAGGTCTGCTGAGCTGGTGTGAAACGTGTATGACAAGCTAGATAGAGAGGTCTTGTCAAGGGCTATCGAAGTTATAAAGGCCTCTATATACCGCTTCAATGATATCCTATCCTCCCCCCCGGATACATCTGCAGCTTTAGACAAGTTTCTATCTAACAAGGTCGATGTAGAGGTGGTTGAAGACCCTGGGCATGTCAACGATTTTCTCGATGGGGAGGCTTACTATACCCCTTTTGGAGAGCTTCTCGAGACTGGTCTACAAGGGGGTAGAGCGTTGTGTAAACCTCTCTCAAAGGAGGATGTGGCTAGGCTTGACATGGGCGTCATATATGCAGATTCAGTCTCTCTGGATACTGGTACCATCTTCATAGCTCATCCATATAAATATATACCGCTCTCCACACATGCACGTAGACTTGTGGTAGTGGCTGGGGAGGAGAGGCTGTTCAACAGCTTCATCGATGCATTTAGGGTAGCTCATGAGATATCCCTTCTCCACAGGGAGAGGGTGAATATTGGAGCGATTAGCAGTCCAAGTAGGACTGGGGATATAGAGAAGAGGGTTGTATATGGGGCTCACGGTCCCAGAGAGGTGAAGTTACTAATTATTAAAAGGGGTTTTCTCAAACCCTACCGACTTTATCTGATCAGGTATTTACCCAGGATACTTGGTTTGGAGGATTGTGAGGCCGCCCCACTAATGGATCCTTTTTTGTCTAGACCGTATATAGAGGGTTTAGACAATGTATATAGGGGGTTCTTTAGAGAGTGGGGATATGATATTGAGTTGGTTGGAGAAGGATTGAGATGGAGGTCCCTAGAAACCTGAAGCTCTTGAGAGACAACATTGTTGAGACGATGCATATATTCCGCCTACCTCTTAAGGACTGTGGCTCATGGTGTAGGGAGGCTCCTCGTGAGACGATTCTATACACAGGCTGTCTAAACAGTACGATGGAGATAGTGTTGAGGAGGGGGAGGTTCTTAGACTTGGTTACTAAGGATCCGGATAGGGATTTCCTGGCGTCGTTAGCCTCATACTTCTCAAGAACAGGCCCACTATACAGGCTGTTTATATCCGTTGGTGATGGTAGGGTTAAGGAGCTTCCCAGGAAGGCTATGGAGATATTGAGAAGGGTTGGCGTCGACATAGGTTGTATGAGGGACGAGCCATATCCCGGAATGCTTCTATATGAGTTTGGGTTTGAGGATGAGTTTAAAGGGTATGCCCCCAAGGTATATAAGGTGTTGAAGGACAGGGGTGTTAGGAGACTGGTAACTATAGATCCCCATGTTTATGAGCTTATGAAGTATGTCTACCCAGAGTATGTGGATGGCTATGACTTGGAGGTTGTGAACTATATAGACATTGTTAAAGAAGCTATATCAAGTGGTAAGATTAGGCTGGAGAAGCCTAGATACACGGTTACATACCATGACCCATGCCACTACAGCAAGTCTAGGCATAGGAGGATGATTGAGGAGCCTAGAGACATAATTAGGGCTAGTGGTGCAGAGTTTATGGAGACGTTCCGGAGGGGCCGCTTCTCAATGTGTTGTGGAGGCCCTATAGAGACATACTTCTCCCGACTCTCACGTGAGATCGCGAGGAGGAGGCTTGATGAGCTAAGATCTACAGGTGCTGAGAGGATCTTGGTGGCTTGTCCAATATGTCTAGTTAGTTTTCTTAGTGTTGGAGGCTCTGAATCCATCGACATAATAGAGTTTATATATGAGAATATGGTGTGGGGGGATGGTCTGGTCTAGATACGTGGATAGGGTTAACGAGGCTATACTGGATGAGGAGTTTAGAACAGGTGTTGAGAGGGCTGTGGATACCTATGAGAAGGGGATATATAAGCTTTTGGAGGAGAATCCAGACAGTTTTAAATATGCGGAGGAGGTTAGGAGGGTTAAGGAGGAGGCTCTTAGGAATATAGATAAGTTGATTAATAGGCTTGAGGATAGGTGTCGGGAGAGGGGTATACACTATTTCTATGCCTCTACACGTGAGGAGGCAAGGGATTATATAAGGAGGGTGGTAGGTAGAGGGAAGGTTGTTGTTAAGAGTAAGAGTATGGTTACAGAGGAGATGGATCTAAGGGATGCTCTGGAGGCTGATGAGAACGAGGTTTGGGAGACTGATCTAGGTGAATTTATTGTACAGATAGCTGGTGACGAGCCTATGCATATTGTGACTCCCTCTATACACTACAGTAGACATAGGGTTGCAAAGCTGATTAAGGAGAAGTTTGGAGTAGAGTATGACCCAGATGATGTTGAAGGGATGGTAAGGTTTATAACTGGATTGTTGAGGGAGAAGTATTTCAAGGCTGACGTGGGTATAGTGGGTGCCAACGCAATATCTGTTGAGGAGCCCGCCGTAGTACTGGTTCACAACGAGGGAAATATAAGGATGGTTCTAAACACTCCTAAAAAGCTGATAGTCGTCGCCGATATAACGAAGCTTCTACCCGATATTGATTCGGCGGTGAAGACGGGTTTAACTGCATCTAGGTTCTCCAAGTATCTTGTAACCGGCTACTACGACATATTTATGTTTGGGAAGTCTAGCCTGGAGTATGGCCCCGATGAGATCCACCTTGTCCTAGTAGATGGGGGGAGGAGGGATCTAATAAATGATCCTGAGGCTTGGGAGGCATCACTATGTATAAAGTGTGGGGCATGTATGTATGTCTGTACAGCCTACCAAGTTGTCGGGGGTAGGTTTGGGGGTAAGGCCTACCCATCCGGGATTGGAGCGATAGTCTCCAGCTTCACATTCGGGTTGGAGGAGAGTTTGCCGGCCCTCTACACATGTTTATTAGACGGTAGGTGCTTCGAGATCTGCCCCATGGATATAGACATACCAGGTATCATAAGGCTGTTGAGGGCTAGGGCCATGTCTAAAGCTGGATCTTCTCGAGATAGGTATATGTGATTAGGGCTAGTGTCATCCCGATGATAACCTGCATAAAGTTGTAGAAGAGCTCTACATATGCTGCGGCTCCAAACAATATATATTGTGCTATAAAGTAGCCTGTTATCATCTCACTCCCTCCTATTAGCATGGCGATGATATCCCCTGTTCTACTTGGATTTCTACGGATGAGGTATAGCCCAAGTATTACGAGGCCTAGAGCTATGGCTATCCATATGAGGCTGGATATGGATATTGTTGATATCATCCCGAATATCGATAGTTCGGCCTCTCCAACGTAGAATATGCTTCCTATCATGGCCAGTGATAGCCCAGTCAACGCGGTGATTGATATACCTATCCCCCTCGATATATTTATCTCCCTAAACCTATACGCTATATACCCTACTAATGCTCCCTCCACTCCCTTTACTAAGAGGGTTATAGGGGCGTAATGGGTATATCCCAGAAAGATGTCTGCTAATGCAGAGCCTAAACCTCCTGCAATCAATCCTACAATTGGTCCTCCTGTTAAGGCTGCTATATACACACCGAACTCCCCGATGTTGAAAAACCCCTGTGTAGCTGGTATATATATGGATATGACTATTGTGGTTAGGAAGACTACTGAAGTCATTAATGCTGAATATGTGAATAGGAAGACCTTGTTCGAGTAAATATTTTTTGTAAACGACAATCCAATCACCCAACTAAAAATATGATAAATAGGTTGTGGATAAATATCTTTTCAGGCCCCCGACTCACGCTCCCACAAGCCACCTGCCTAGGGGGTCGATGAGTGGGAGTCGGTCTAGGGGGCTACAAAAATCTTCGGGTTGTTATCATTTAGATGAAGAATGTCTTGCTCTCCCCCGGTTGGAGTATCACTACCTTTGTTGAGGTGGCGTTCTCCACAGCATTCTTAAACTCTTCTGGGTCAGCCTTTATCAAGTCAAATGTGTTGTAGTGCATAGGTATAACTGTCTCAGGCTTTATCATCTTCACAGCCTCTACAGCCTCTGGAATACCCATTGTGAAGTGGCTTCCTATCGGGAGTAGGGCCAGCTTAACTTTATATAGTCTTCCAATAAGCTCCATTCCTGGGAAGACGCCTGTATCCCCCGCGTGATATATTGAGAAGTTTGGGAATCTTATTACGAATCCTGTTGCAGCCCCAATCCCCATCGAGGAGTGTGTAGCCTCAACCTGTGTTATGAGAACCTCAGCCCCATCCTTCACGTATCTCCATGTCCCACCTATATTCATACCTATAAACTCGCTGTGTCCACACTTCTCAGAGATGTGGCTAGCCAACTCGTAGATCGCGACGATCTTGGCCTTCGGATTCTTCTTCAGTATCTCACACGAATCTCCGACGTGGTCTTGGTGGGCATGGGTCACTAGGAGAAGATCCACGCCGTCTATCTCGTCGGCCTTAACTGGGGAAACCACTAGAAATGGGTCTATAACTATCCTCACCTTATCTTCATAATCAACTATGAATGCGGCGTGTCCAAGCCATTTTACATCTACCTTACCCATTATCCACCACCTATCAATACGATAAAATACATAGAAACGTCTTGATTTTTATAGCGATTACTTTTAAAGGAAAGTTTTAGGTGGTGTAGTTGGCCAAGGTGATATATGAGCATTCCGCTGGCGCTATTATATTCTATCTAGCTGAAGATGAGTCTTGGCTCTACCTCCTCCTTCACTATCCCTCTGGACATTGGGATTTTCCTAAGGGGGTTGTGGAGGAGGGGGAGGATGATTTGGAGACCGCGTTTAGAGAGGTTTATGAGGAGACTGGGATACCTAGGGAGAAGCTGATTTTAATCGATGGTTTTAGAGAGGAGGTTAGGTATAGGTTTTATAGCCATGGTACCGTGGTTAAGAAGTCCGTTACCTTCTTCCTTATGAGGAGTCTAACTATGGATGTCAAGATATCGTGGGAGCATAGAGGCTTCAGATGGCTACCCTATTCAGAGGCCCTTAAGCAGACCACGTTCAAGACTGGTAAGGAGCTTCTAATGAAGGCGGAGAAACGTGTTAGGGAGCTGGTTGTGAAGGAGGGATAGGCTCGGGACCACTAGAGAATCTATATTTAAGCCTGATAGGTATATACCTTGTTTAAACATCCAATATATCTATTCTAGAGGTCTAATCATATATGGTGTAGTTGGAAATATGGTGCTCGTGGATCGTTTTAACAGGCCGGTTATAGGTGCTAGGATAAGTGTGAACAGTAGTTATAGATGTAACTATAGCTGTATCTTCTGTCATAAGGAGGGTATACACGAGGAGCCTAGATACATGACTCCTGAGGAGATTCAGAGGGTTGTCAGGGTTCTACGCAGATTCGGTGTTAAGTATGTGAAGATAACAGGCGGTGAGCCCATGCTTAGGAAGGATATCGTGGAGATCGTCTGGAGGATAAAATCCGTCGGTATAGAGGAGATATCCATGACTACTACAGGTTTTAGGCTGGAGAACCTGGCGTGGGATTTGAAGGAGGCTGGGTTGGATAGGGTCAACATAAGCTTCCACAGCCTTAGAAGCGATAGATACTACTTCATAACTAAGATGAATAGGAGGGATGAGACTTATAAGGCGGTAGAGGCTGCTTTAGACGCGGGGTTGACACCTATCAAGTTGAATATGGTGGTTTTGAAGGGTGTTAATGAGGATGAGATATGGGATATGATTGATTATAGCTATTCTCTTGGGGGAGGAGCTACCAATACTGTTCAGCTTATAGAGCTGTTAAACGTCGACCCAGCTTTCTTCAAACAGTATTTCTATCCTCTAGACAAGATTGAGGAGATGTTGGAGCCGAGGGTTGTCAAGAAGTATAGGAGGAGTCTACATAATAGATGGGTATATGTTCTCGATAACGGTGTGCATGTAGAGTTTGTTAAGCCTATGTGGAACAACGCGTTCTGTATGGGTAACGATAGGATAAGGATTACTTATGATGGTAAGTTTAAGCCCTGCCTTATGAGGAGTGATAACCACGTCGACTTCATCACGTATATAAGGGAGGGTTATAGCGATGAGATGATCGTCAGGAAGTTTCTGGAGGCTGTTAGGAATAGGGAGCCTTTCTTCAAGACGGATAGGACGGAGGGCTTCGAGATAGGTGAGCATATTGATAGGAGTGTATGCCCTATATAGCTATTGATGAGGAGGGTTAGGAAGGGATTTAAAAGATATGAGTATGTAGATAGGGCTTTAGATAGATTCCTTTCATCCATAGAGCCGCTGGATGAGGTGGTTGATACACCTGTTGAGGATGCCCTATGGAGGGTACTGGCTGAGGATGTCGTGGCTGGAGAGGATAACCCCCCATTCGATAGGAGCGCCATGGATGGATATGCTGTTAGGAGTGTCGACCTATCATCAGCGTCTGATTCAAACCCTATAAGGCTGAACGTAATTGGGTATAGTACTACTGGAAGACCTTTTAAGGGGGTTGTGAAGCCTGGTGAGGCTGTGAAGATTGATACAGGGGCTGAGATGCCTAAAGGGGCGGATGCAGTCGTAATGGTCGAATATGTTGAGGAGGGGGATGGTTACGTAGATGTATATAAATCGGTTAGTAGGTTTGAGAACGTCTCTCTGAAGGGTGAGGATGTTAAGAAGGGGGATGTTATACTTCCTAGAGGGAGGCTCGTATCTCCCGAGGATCTTCCGACACTATTGAGTATTTGTATGGAGGCTGTTAAGACGTTTAGGAGGGTGAGGGTTGGTTTGATAGCGTTTGGGGATGAGCTTGTGGATAGCCCTGGAGTAGGGGAGGGCTTTATCAGGGAGAGTAATAGGCTAATGATTCGGGGGTTATTGGCGAACCTCCCAGTGGATATAGTGGATTATGGGATTGTTAGAGATTCATATAGGGATGTTGAGGACGCGGTCTCCAAGGCTCTGGATAGATCAGATCTAGTTGTCTCAACTGGTGGAACCAGTCTAGGTGATGATGATGTGGTTGCTAAGGTGGTGGAGAGGCTTGGTGAGATCATTGTCCATGGGGTTGCTCTCCAGCCGAGTAAACCGGTACTTCTCGGCCTAGTAGGTGGGAAACCTTATATTGGTTTGCCGGGATACCCAGTGGCAGCAGCCATATCTAGCCACGTATTCCTGATCCCATCGATTCTGAAACTCTCAGGCGCCAGAGGATCATATACATACCCTGTGGTCAGGGGGATCTTGACTAGGAGGGTACCGTCTAAACCGGGGCTTAGACATTTTGTGAGGGTTAGGGTTAGGAGGGTAGGTGGAGTTGTGTATGTGGAGCCTATCTATGCTTCGGGGGCTGGCGTCACATCCAGCCTTTCGAGGGGAGACGGTTTCCTTGTTGTCCCTGAGGATATGGAGGGTTTTGACAAGGGTTCTGAGGTTGAGGTGATACTATATAGGAGGGTGGTTGACTGGTGAGTGGCCATATATTTAAGAAGTTAATGGATCCTGATGAGGCACGTAAAGCTATTATCACGCGTTTCGAGCCAGTTGAGGATATTGAGGAGGTTCCTATTGAGGAGGCTCTGAATAGGGTTTTGGCTGTTGATCTAGAGGCTCCGATAGACCTTCCTCCATATACTCGTAGCTTGAGGGATGGCTATGCGGTTAGGAGTGTAGACATATCAAATGCTAGGGAGGATAGGCCTGTAAGGCTGAGGCTTAAGGGCTTTATAGAGGCTGGGTCATGGCCGGAGGATGTGGTGGGAGAGGGTGAAGCCATATATGTGGCTACTGGAGCGCCTATCCCCCCAGGTGCCGACACAGTAGTTATGGAGGAGTATACAGAGAGGATGGATAGCCATATAGATGTCTTCCACTATAGCCCGCCGGGAGAGTGGATACAGAACGCTGGTTCCGATGTATCTATGGGTGAGACGGTTTTTGATAAGGGGGTTCTAATCGGGCCTAGGGAGATTGGGATACTTAGTGGCCTGGGGATTGATAAGGTCCCTGTCTATCGTAGGATGAAGGCTGTGGTAATAAGTAGTGGGGATGAAGTGGTCGAGCCTGGGGTTGAGCTTAGCCCTGGAGAGATATATGATGTGAATGGATACTCGATATCCGCGGCTCTCCAGAGTGATGGGTGTGAAGCCAAGGTTCTGGGTATCGCTAGGGATGACGAGGCGGATATAAGGCGTCTATTGCTTTCTGGGTTGGAGGAGGGGGATATCGTGGTATTCTCAGGCGCGACAAGCGTCGGCATTAAAGACATGCTTAGAGATGTCTTGATGGATATTGAGGGGACTACTATTTTATTCGATGGTCTCAGGATAAAGCCTGGGAAGCCTACTATGGCTGCGGAGGTGGGTGGTAAGCTATTCATCGGCCTCCCAGGCTTCCCAGTCTCAAGCCTAATGGTCTATCTATATGTCTTCTCACCCGTCGTAAGGGCCTTGAATAGACTTCCCCAATGGAGGGTTGCCATAAAAGCTAAAACAGGGTCTGCGATAGATAGCGTCTTCGGCGTGGTACATCTACACCCGGTCTTCCTAAAACAGAGGGGAGGTGTGGCAAGAGCATACCCTATAAAGACGGATAGTGGAGCAATAGCTACGTTGAGGCTGGCCGATGGATATGCGGTTATACCGGATAACCAGAATTATATGGAGATTGATGAGGATGTGGAGATCATGTTATTCCCTGGTGTCTCTCCCTCCAACGTCGTCTCATTCAGTAGCCACAGTATAGCGTTTGATAAACTAGCTAGGCTTGTCTATAAAGAGCTGGGTGTGAAGATTAAGAGGATATATGTAGGTTCAAACGCGAGTCTAAAATATACGTCGGAAGGCTTCTCCGACATGGGGGTTATACACTTGTTGTCTCGGGAGGGTGTGTATAACATCCCGTTTGTGGAGGGGGTGGGGGGTGTGGCCCTCTTCCACGGTTTCTGGAGGGAGATTGGGCTGGTTGTTGGAAGGGGTAATCCACATGGTATAAAGAGTATAGAGGATATAGTGGATAGGGATGTTAGGTTTATAAATAGGGTGGTTGGTAGCGGTATAAGGGTATATATAGATCTACAGCTTGAAAAAATCTCTGGTGAGAGGGGGGTCGATACCTCTAAGCTTATAGATGAGATATTCGGGTATAACGTGGAGGCTAGGACCCATACCGCTGTGGTGAAGGCTGTGGAGAGAGGGTTATATGACGTTGGCGTAGCTAGTAGGTTATCTACAGTTGGTAGAGAGGTTGACTTCATACCCTTGACGTGGGAGAGGGTCGACTTCATATTCAATATGGACTCCGTCTCAGAAAGGGATGTCTCAAGGGTTATAGACGTCCTATCCTCTAAGGAGGCTAGGGAATTACTATCCTCTCTTCCCGGAATAAGGGTGGATAAAAAATACTTTACTAGACTAATCTAAGTGTAGTGCTGCGGGTGGTGATTCTTGAGCAAGTATGCTGTGTCGATACTGGCGATATTCTTGGGGACGTTGGTGGTGGGATTCGTAACTCTACTATCTTCACCGCCCCCCAGCCTATGGCGGGTGGAGTATGTGAATATGGCTTGGGAGGGGAAATGGTCTCCAGAAAACCTCCTTGAAAATAGTGACTACCTCGTTGCTATAGTCTTTACGCCTAATAATGAGAGTATTCATAAGGCTGGTGAGCTTGGCTATATAATGTTGAGTGGGGTTGAAGAATTTGAGACTCTAAATATATCAGTCGTCTTCATAGGTGTGTTGGGTGACTATGAGTCGTACAAGAAATTCCTGATTGAGAATAGCAGGATCTTCCTAGGATTCACATGGCTCTGGAGTGATAGACAGAGTCTTATGAACTATGTCTCTGGAGAGGGGAATCTGACGGTAATCCTGTATAAGGTTGAGGATGATTCCCCCGTCGAGGTTAGGAGGCTGGTCGACCCTGATGGGGATAGGCTCTCCAAAGCTATTCTTCGGGTCATTGAGTCTGGATAGAGGTGTCACGGCCTTATAACTGTACCTATATATCCTCTGACGGCCTCCCCACCTCTCTCCAACGATGTTATAATAGCTTCTCCACCGGTCTCCTCCACAAACTCTACAGCAGCCTCCAATTTAGGCTTTATACTCCCCTCCTCAAAGTTGTACATGGACATCAACTCCCTAATCTCCTCAGGTGACGTCTCTCCAATAGGCTCCTGATCATCCTCCCCAAAGTTAAGGTATACGTTCTCCACCCCAGTTAGAATGACAAGCCTGTCTGCCCCTATCATCCTAGCGAGTAGGGAGCTTGCTCTATCCTTATCTATCACTGCATCGACAGGCTCGATATCTTCACCTCTCTTCACCACGGGTATCCCTCCTCCTCCACATGCTATCACTATATGACCCTCCTCGACAGCTGACTTTATCATGGGTAGCTCAATTATCTCTTGAGGTGTGGGACTGGGGACAACCCTTCTCCACCCTCTGCTGGTCTTTACAAATCTCCACCCTGTATTCTTCTCCATCAGCTCTAGAGCGGTGTCGAAGTCATAGGCTGGCCCTATAGGTTTACTTGGGTTCTTGAAGGCTGGGTCGTTAGGATCCACAGTTACGTGGGTGGTTATCGGATATGCTCTATACAACCCTTTTGAGACGTTGTATATCGCTGTAGACAATATGTGCCCTATCAACCCCTGTGTCTCAGCTACTGCTGCGTGAAGGGGATAGGGCGGTATATCCCCGGTAGAGGAGTATCTGAGTAGGGTGACCCCCACCTGAGTTCCATTCCCATGTGTTATTACCAGGCTTAGGTCATCAGTGTATCCACTCAATATGGATTGGAACGCCTTGACAGCGTTCCTATACTGGTTTATATATGACGGCTCTTCATTGGGCTGGAGGAGTGCGTTTCCTCCAAGAGCCACTACAACCCTCATAGGACAGTGTATATTGTGTCATGGCTAAAAAGCTATAGTATTAAGAGTGTTATGAATGCAGCTAGGGGGGCTAAGACGTTGTCATCTACAGGGCCATACTCAAAGTGTTCTGCAACACTTGCAGCTAGGGCTGATAATAACCCCCTAACACCTAGGAAATAATATGCGATGGGGGCTGAGACTAGGAACATAGCTATATTCCCAAGCCAGTGCTTAGTCCTTCTTTTAAAAAAGTAGTTTCTAACTATTCCTGTAACTGCATCTCCAAATGCCATGAAGCTTATAATGACCATCCCATGTATCAAGTCACCCCATATAAGGTATGAGAGTAGGAAGGTGAGGCCCCATACAATGCAGAAGTTTACGTCATACATGTTCTCCTCTACCTGGAACCAGTAGAGTATCTGCCTCTTCAGATATGGTATTAACACGAGTATCGCTAGCGCAATCCCCATCAATAGAGGGATCAAGGGAGACTTGTATATGTATGGGACGAGGATAGCTACTACTCCCCCCGCGAAGATGTGTATTACTTTTCTATTGTAATATCTCATCCTTATGTCTCCCACCCTATCCCTATACTTCTCATATAGTTTCTTGGTGAGGATAGAGGTTATGAACATCACGTATATGAATAACCCTATAGATATCAATATCTCCTCTAGGGTTATGGTGAAAAACTCCATATAATTTAATCCATCCCCCACAAATATATTAGCTGGATTCTTGACGGTGTAACTTTTTAGACACAATGGTCTCATCGGATTCTAAACCTACTTCCCTCCTCCAATCTAGGAGTCTCTCTAGTATACCAAGCCTATCTAGATATGCGCATGTCCTACATATCTCTCCGCTAGTCGGCTCACCACATATTCCACAACTATTTATCTTAGGTGTCTCTCCACCTTTGTAATCTTCTATAATCTTCAGCATAGAGTTTAGAAGCACTTGTTTAATACCAGGGTTCTCCTCCTCCATATGATTTATCAGGTCCCTGATATCGTTCCTCAAGGCCTCAGGGGCGTATACACACTCTATAAACCTAGGGTATAGCCCGTTTAACAATGCGTATAGAGCAGTCTCCATCTCCAGAGTCTCGTATAGAGGTTTTATCCTTGGGATTAGGAGTGGGTGGTCAGCACTCATGGTCTTAGGCTCTAGATGTAGAATCCTCTCCAGGCTATTAGTGACTATGTTTAGGATGAAGGTCTGAATCATGTCATCAAGGTTGTGTCCAGTGGCTAGTTTATCTGCCCCCATTATTCTTGCACCTATGTTTATAAGATATCTCCTAAATACCCCGCAGTAGCTGCATGGGTATACGGGGGCTCCAATTCTACCGGCGAGTCTAAGTATCTCGTCTAGTGGAAGGCCGAATACATCCTTATAGCTTATCACCCTGTATCTAACACCTAGTCTACGGTTTATATCTATAAAGTCCTGGATGGTTAAATCCCTGTATCCGCTTATCCCCTCGTCAATGATTAGTGCAGATAATTCTATAGAGAGTTCACCCTTATACTTATTCAGGATGTTTAATAGTGTCAAGCTGTCTTTACCCCCTGAGACTGCCACTGCAATGTGATCCCCCTCGTCTATCAATCCATACTTGTATATAGTGTTCAAGACCTTCCTCTCTATATACTCTATGAAATGTTTTTTACAGTATACCCTGCCTACGTAACTATATACAGGTGTCTCTCCACATATGATACACCCTCCTCCCCCGGAGATGACAGGTATTAGTTTTACCTTATCCTCCTCAGACACCTTGTAATCCCAGGTGACTACTTCACCGTTCACCGTGGGGATATACTCGACAGTCTTTATGCCTAGCCTATTTGCCACTTCCCTCAATGTCTCCCCGGGGTCTATGTATAGTCTACTATCCCTACCTACTATCTCCAGTAGAGCCTTACTCATCACATCCCCATGTAAAGAAACTTGGTAAGGGGTAAAAGAAGATATATGGATAGGTCTTTACAGAGTGTAAATAAGCCCTTTACACCGTTTACGTTCGTTCCAGGCGAGATTGATACACGGGAAAATAATTTATCATTTGAGTGGCCTCAATACACTCTTTTGGATGGTGGGGAATGGTATGGAGTTGGATCTTGGACTTATAGGTATAGGGGCTTGGCAAGCCGGTTTCAAGAGCTGGGGAGGAGGGTATTCAAGGGAGGATGTTGTAGAGGCTATGAGATATGCTTTCGAGAATGGGGTGAGATTTGTAGACACGGCTGAGATATATGGGAACGGCGTTTCTGAGGAGGTTGTTGGGGAGGCTATAAAAGGGTTTCCAGATGTGATAGTGGCTACTAAACTCGCAGGCTTTAACACGGGGGAGGATAGGATATTTAAGAGTGCAGAGATGAGTAGGGCTAGGTTGGGGGTGGACGTTATAGATCTATACCAGCTTCATTGGCCCCCATCAATCTACACACCTCTATGTAGAGTGCTGAAGAGTCTTGAGAAGCTTGTCGATCGGGGTGTGATAAGATATATAGGTGTCAGTAACTTCAGCGATGATCTTCTTGAGAAGGCATTATCATGTATGTCTAGGTATGAGATCGTCTCCAACCAGGTCCAGTATAGCCTCGTATACAGAGCTGTAGAGAATGGGTTGACGAGGTTTATGGAGGGACGTGGGATTAAGCTTATAGCGTATAGCCCCTTGGGGAAAGGGGTATTGGCTGGTAAGAGGGTCGCTGATAATAGGGCTAGGAGGCTTGACAAGGTATTTAGAATGGCTTCTAAAGACGATAATCTCCTATCCACGGTGAAGAGCCTGGCTGATAAATATGGGGTCTCTATGGCCTCTATATCCCTAAGATGGGTTATTGAGAAGGGTGGTGTACCTATCCCAGGAGTCAAGAGGAAGAGTCATGTAGACGCAATATTGGATGCTATGGAACTGAGGCTATCGGTAGATGATGTAAAGGCTTTGGATGAAGCCTCGATGAAGTATGTATATCTTCCATTCTCCAACGTGGTATCACGCTTGATACCTAACTTCATGGTTAGGCTTGTCTTATCATCTATGGGAGGTGTTTGAGACGTTATATAGCTTTCTTCATATCAGGGTTTATGAGTAGAAGGTCTCCAGTTCTTCCCTAGGTGTTGATAACATGGTGAGATACCTGGTTGACTATACGGTGTATGGGAGGTATCTAGCCGGCTTAGAGGGGTTCGACGAGGCATTTGAATTCGTGAACAAGAATGTTCCTGAGTTGGCTACTTTAGACACTATATATATCGATACGGTATCATATGCGTATAGGGTTATATCTGAGGAGGGTTATGACGTTACAGAGGTTTTTATGAGGCTGTCAAATGTACTTCGAAGCATGATAGACTCTACCATAACAGAGTTTATCGACCATAGGGAGTATGTGGAGCAGGCGATGCACCTGTCGTCTAATCACGAGTTGGACCCTAGACTGATGATGTATCTAGCTGCTTCTCGGGCGAGGGGATTGATATTAGTATCTATGGATGAATCCCTAGAGGTGTTTGACGACGTCCTCATACTCAAATATTGATCCAGTATACTCGGTTGAAAAAGTGTTTAGGGCCCGCTTCATTGAACGTGTAAACAGGTTTGTGGGTAAGGTATGCCTAGATAGTGGCCTCGAGTATGCACATATCACAAACACTGGGAGGTTGGAGGAGCTCCTCACGAGGGATCGGGATGTCCTCCTAAAGAGGATTAATGGTGGGAAGCTTAGATATAGGGTTATAGGTGTCTCTGAATACGGTGGATATGCTTTAATCGATACAATTACACAGATGAAGGTCTTCGAAGCGCTTATTGACCAAGGACTGATACCGGTATTCAAAGGATGTAGTGTCTCGAGATATTCTCCTAGGGTGGGGAGGTCACAACTCGACTATATCATAGATTGTGGTGGTAGGGGTGTTTTCATAGAGGTTAAGAGCGCCGTACTCAGGCTGGGTAAGGCTGCTTCATATCCAGACTGTCCCTCTATAAGGGGGAGGAGGCATATTAGGGAACTTATGAAGCTAGCCTCATCGGGATATGAAGCCCATATAGTTTTCATAGCTGGCCTCCCAAATGTAGAATGTTTTAAACCCTATCGAGATGGAGACCCAGAGATTGATAGGCTTTTGAGAGAGGCATTGTCGAGCGGTGTAGGTGTAAATGCCCTCTCGGTATACATGGATAGTGAAGGCAATATCTATCTAGATAATCCTGACCTTCCTCTTTGTGGGGAGTGGCTTGAGTAAGGTTAGGTCTCTATAAGCTCTTTCAACACTCCTTCTAAATCCATATCTCGGCCTATAGCCAGACCTATAGAGTAAGGTGCTCTTCTCCGGTCTATAGTCTAGAAAGGATCTTATGAAACCCAGCTCCCCGTGCCTCGGCATCAGGTTAGTCACATGGTTGGGAATATGCAGTGGTATAACTATTGGGTTCTTCCCCATGAGGCGTGACATATAAAGGGGTATAGTGGCTAGACTACCCACATACATAACTGTATTATAAAGCCCGGGACCATGGAGAATATATATGTGTTCGGCGGCGGGTATCAACTCATATGATGGTGTGAAGCCGGTCTTGATTCCCTGGTCAAATATTACCCTAGACCTTGCCATCATATACATCATCATCCATTCTGGATGAGTTGGGAACCTACCTATAACGAGTCCCGACTCTAAAATTAAGAGGGGTGTCTCCCCCGCCAGCTTCCCAAGTAGTCTCTTGGAGAGGCATTTGCTCTCCGCATATACGCTCTCTCCACATCCTGATGTATATGCATCCACATGTATATGGAGGGTATCGGTTCCAGTATATTTAGACAGCGTCTTGACAAGAAGGTATGGAAGTATCGAGTTGGATATATACATATCTATCCTCCCACCCTTCTTAGCACCTAACGTGTATACAACGTATTTAGATGACCTAAGGACTCTAAGCAATTCCTGTGGAGGTGTCTTACCAATCCCTCTATTTGATATAGTCTCTACACCTAGGTGGTCATAGAGCTTCTTCAGCCACATCCGCTTCGATATGCTTGATTCAGATGCGTATACTACCGTGTCATACCCGTTTGAAGCAGACCATAATGCGATGCTCCTGCCAACGTATCCATATCCACCTACTACAACTATGTCTGCCATCACTACCTTAGAAGGAATTTCTCCCTAAGGTGATCGATATAGTATCTTGTATTTAATCCCTCTCCTGTGGCGAGTTTTATCAACTCCATAGGTTTATACATCCCTCCATACCTGTGTATATGCTCCCTTAAAAACTCTCTTATAACGTCAAACTCCTTTTTCTCAATATATGAGGATACGTCTTCGCCAAACTTCCTTCTAAACGCCTCCAGTATCTGTGAAGCGAGTATATTCCCCAGTGAGTAGGTTGGGAAGTATCCAATCATTCCAATGCTCCAGTGGATGTCCTGGAGTATCCCCTCAGAGTCTTTTAGGGGCTTGACACCTAGATATTTATCCATCATCTCGTTCCACTTCTCAGGTGCCTCCTCAACCTCTAATTCATCATTTATCAACGCATTCTCTATCTCCATCCTGATTAGAATGTGAAAGTCATATGTCAGCTCATCAGCGTCAACCCTTATCAGGCTAGGCCTAACTATATTGAAGTATCTATAGAGTTCTTCCACGTCGTATGAGGCGGTAAACTTTATATTCTCATCCAGTATAGGCTTTAATATCCTCACGAATTCGATGTCCCTCCCCACTATATTCTCCCAGAACCTGCTCTGACTCTCGTGAATCCCTAGGCTTGCCCCTCCCTCTATAGGTGTATATCTAAATCTATCGTCAACCTGCAAGTCATACAGCGCATGTCCAAACTCATGTAGGACTGAATACAAGGTTCTTCTGAAATCATACTCCTCATATCTAGTGGTTATCCTTACATCGTCCAACCCAGCGGACATAGTGAATGGGTGCATAGAGACGTCTAGCCGAGCCCTATCCCATGGATAGCCTATGATATCCAAGACGATCTTGTTGACCCTCTCCATATCCTCCCTCCTATACCTCTTCTCCTCCAGGGGGTGCTTCTGCGGGAATCTCTCGCTAGAGATGACGTCGTCAAATATCTTCTTAAGTTCACTGGTTACCTCCCAGAGATATCTAGACGCGTCTCTATAGGTCAAGCCCTCCTCAAACAGGTCTAGCAATGCATCGTATGGATTCCCACCGTCGCCTAGATAGTAGGCTACCTGCTTAGCCAACTCTATAGTCTTCTTGAGGTAAGGCTTGAAGATGTTGAAATCATCCTTTAACTTGGCCTCCCCCCAGTGTACCCTAGCCTCCTCCCTGGTCTCCGCAATCTCCCTGACCAACTCATCAGGTAGCTTCGTATATATCCTGATCGATCTCTCCAGGACCCTTACAACCCCCTTCTCAAAGTCATTCAACTCGTCATACTTGTCTAGAGCCTTCTCAACCAGCTTCACCATCTCAGGGTCTGTCAATAACTTCTTTGATAATGTACTTAGCTCTGAGGACGCTACAGCCCTATCTCGAAAACCTTTCTTAGGCATGTACGTCTCACTGTCCCAACCCATTATCGATGACGCGTGGCCTAGCGCCCATATTACTCTATACCTCTTAAGTATCTCATCTATTATCTTATCTTGGAATATCTCCCTCTGCATGGTTAAACACTTGAGGATATATGGGTCTATTCTCAATAATAAAACAATACCATTATCTTTTTAGAAGTGAATATACCGTATCTATTATCACGTCTATATGATCCTGGAAGTCTCCAATAAGCCTCTCTGGATAAATCCTGAACTTATCAGGCTCCTCCAATACTAGTGAGACATACTCCTCTATCATGTCTGGATGGGGAATGTACCTAATGGGTAGTCCCCGTGACATAAGGTATGTCAATACCTTATCTCTAAAGTAGAATGATATGGTTGGGATCCCTAGGAGAGCTGCCTCCTTCGCCATCGTCCCACCTGACAAGACCGCCATATCAGAGGCTGCCAACAACTCGACAGCTAAGGGAGTCTTGTCGAGGATGACTACGTTTTCAATTCCTTGGAAGACTCTCTTCTCATCCCCATACCTAGGGACTACGATGACCGTCCCATATCTTGATACCCTCTCTACAATCTCTCTCGACGGGGTCTCAACTTGATAGCTGTAGCTAGCTTTATACTCCACCCCTCGATACACGATGACCCTGTCTGGAACATATCCGAGGTATTTCTTAAGGATCTCCTCTCTATCCACATCTCTATATAATCTGGTCCAGGTATACTCCTCCACACCACTGTAAATTACTACGTTCTCAGGCTCTATCCCATTCTCTACCCAGACACACTTCTCGATAGCCTCTGGAGAGATGAGTTTAGTGGCTAATGGAGTGGTTAGCTTCACCACTGGCTTGTTGTGTGGAGTGTCGTTGCTTAGTATAACGGGTATACCGAGTTGGTAAGCAGTCCTGACTACAGCGACGTTCCCATGGCTCCACACTAGTGAGGGCTTCTCACTAGCGAATACTTTTGCTAATATCATCTCCTGTTCCAAAGTAACTCTATACTTATCCTCAAGTGTGTACCCATATCGACCTGTCAATACATAGTCTATCCCAAACATCTCCAGGAGGTCTATCGTTTGGGTAGAGCTCCTGGCCACAACTATATAGGAGATACCATCCTTCTCGAGCCTATCAACTAGAAACTTTATGATAATGGAGTCTTTAGGGGTTGACGCGTCTAATATAATGTCGGGCATACCAAATAATTATCCCCATATGGGTATAATTATCTGGTTCATCCCATGAGGCAGGTTTAATAATATAATGTATAATATTGTTTAGTGGTGTTTCTAATGTCGAGGCTTAGTACTGGATTGGTTATAGCCGGTGCGTACGCCAAGAAGCTAAGGAGGACTCTATTTGCACAGTTGAGGGACGCGATCAAGGATGGCTCCGTTACCAACCAGGAGGTAGCTAGGGCAGCAGCGGAGATGAATCAGATACTGTATCAAATCCTTATCGATGACTTGGGACTGGATAAGGGAGACGTTGTGAGGATCGTCGTAGACTATGATGTAGATGGTGGGAAGGTAGTTTGGAAGCTTGATACGCTAACGATAGAGGCTTTCAAGAGGGTGCCCGATGAAGAGGTCTCGAAGGTTATTAGGGATAGGGTCGCCGCTTAGCCATCTCCCCCTTCTTTATCCTAAACCTTGCTATAGCCCCATTCTCCAAATCCTTTATAGATAGTATTTCAGATTCTAACCCCATATCCTCCATTATATATTTAAGGTCCTCTATCCAGTCGTAGAAGCCGCATGTGGTGCAGAAGGGGCCAGTAAACCTTATCTCATATATATCGCCTTCTGAACCTATCAACTCTGCCTTTGCCTCAGCCCCCCTATACCTATTGTATGACTTTATAGCTTCTTCCAACTTCCTCATATCTCAACATCAATATTGAAGACCGTCCTTATAATTATCCCGATTGTAAAGGTTATTGATGCCACGCCTAGGGTAAGTGCAAGCATCTCCATATAGTTCCTCCTCCAATCCACCTCTCTAACCACTGATGTGTAGAAGGTCAGTACAGCTATTATCGTGGCAGCGATGAATATGCTGGATGATAGGGCTGCCAGAGGCAGCTCAATCAAGAAATATGGTGTTACTAAGGCTAGTACCGTCATTATATATGCTATCCCGGTGTAGAAGGCGCCCTTGGCTGCAGATGGGTCTCCTTCACTCTTCTTAGACAGGTATTCAGATACAGCCATAGACATTGAGGCGGCTATCCCAGTTATTAAGGCCGCGAACCCAACCAGCCTAGTGTTGTTTAGGGCTAGGCTTAGGCCTGCTAGGGCTCCCGTCAACTCGATCAGTGCATCGGAAAGCCCCAATACTATCGATCCTATAAACTCTATCCTCTCGTCAGACAGTAGCTTCAGAATCTCCTCCTCATGTTCAAACTCGTCCTCCAGAACCTCTTTGGCTATACCAAGCTCCTCTGCCAACATCCTGTACCTCTCCTCTGCCTGCTTCTCACTCTGCTCCATAAGTTTCAGGGCGAATACGAGACCAAATATCTTGTAGACAAGCTTGTACCTCCTAATCCTATTCCAGTCTGGTTCAACATCCTCTCCAGTATACTCCTTCCAAATATTGTAGTGTCTCAACTCGTCATCAGCTATTCTACTTAGGATCCTAATGTTCTCCCCCTCCTCAACCTCAGATAGATATTTATATATGTGGTGCTCAGTGATCTCATCTCTCTGAAACTTTATCAGGTCATCCCTGACCTTGTCTTCTAACGTCCTCATCCCAATATATATTGAGGAGGCTTATACAGAATAATAAAATAGTGTTGTATATAGCTTGTGATACGGTATTGTATATTCATGAGTGGATACACCTATATAGACGTATATGGTAGAGATGGGGTTCTATGGATAGTGTTTAATAGACCTGATAAGTTGAACAGCTTCAACATGGGTATGATGCAGGAAGTTATTGATGCGACGAAGAGTTCAGAGGGGTATTGGGCCATTGTATACACTGGGAGGGGTCGGTTCTTCTCCGCAGGTATAGACCTATATGAAGTGTCGCAATCTACATCTGCTGATGAGGTAGGTGAGATATTTTCTAAACTGGGGGAGATGTTTAACACAATCTTCAACGTGGATAAGCCTATAGTGATAGCGTTGAATGGCGATGCCTATGGGGGTGGGGCAGAGTTCATCTGGCTGGGTGATATAGTGATCGCCACCAAGGATGCGAAGATTGGGTGGGCAGAGGCGAAATGGGGATTGATCCCCCCTCTATTGCCACTCTTGGGAAGCATGTCTATGGGGATCGGTAGGGCTCAATTAATAGCATATACCTCAGGTGTGGTCGCCGCCAAGGATCTTGAGCATTTCGGCGTCATATCTATGCTGGTAGACTCTCCCGATGAACTTGAGAACTCAGTATCCAAAGTGTTGGATATGGTTAAAGCCAATAGTCCATTTGCATTCCGCTCGCTCAAGAAGTATTTCAGGATGATTAAACTGACTCATCTAGCTAGCTATGGAGTCTCTGAGCTGGAGAGGCTCTCTAGAAGCATGTCAGTGGTTGCTGCAGCTAAAGAGTTTGTCAGGAGTAAGAAGCAGCCTACTTATGAGTGGTAGGTGTACATTTAACCAAGTATCTAAGTCGATCCAATACCCTATAATTTGTATGGGGGCATCCAGCCTCAACCACCATCATACTCAACTCATCTGGCTTGTAGAAGTTGCCTGGGAACCCAACGATCTTCTCGAAGACCTTAATAATCTTCCCCAATAGGCCATCGACGTTAAACTCGAATATGACTAGCCTACCTCTACACATAGTGACCGCGTTTCTAAGGGAGGCTAGAGGGTTTGTGAAATGGTGGAGGGCATCATGCATTAGGACGACGTCGAAAGACTTTTCTCTAAACACCCTCTCCTCTGCTGGGGCAAGGACTTTGTCTACATACTCAGCTCCATAGCTTAACAGCTTGTAGTCTATGTCTTGAACCACGTAGTATACCTTCCTTGGAAGGTACATGCTTATATATCCTGGGCCGCCACCTATATCAACTATGTCACCCTCCTCCATCGATAGCTCCTTGGCCGCATCCCCATATATAAAGTCCTTCCTAGGTGGAGGCCTTCTATATACTAGTCTAAGAAGATGCTGTCCAATCATATAGACTCCTAATAATCTATATCCGCTCCGATACTATATGTGGATAAAGGGATTTTGCTGGGTGGTTTATATGAGGGTTAGGATTAGGTATTTGGCTGCCGTGGCCGACTATACTGGGAAGTCTGAGGAGGAGTTGGAGCTTGAGGAGGGCTCCACACTGGGGGATCTTCTCGAGTTACTTAGGGAAAAGTATCCGAAGATTAGGGATATGGAGAGAAGATTCCCACTTCTAGTCTTGAGAAACGGGCTTAATGCTAAGGAGTCTAGTAGGTTGGAGGATGGTGATAGGATAGCTCTACTTCCACCCGTATCAGGGGGTGTATACAATGCCTGAAGGAAAAGCTGTTAAGGAGGAGTTGTCTATTGATGAGGTTGTTGAGGATCTCTCTAGATATGCCGAAGAAGGGATGGGGGCGATAGTGATTTTTATTGGGTTTGTGAAGGGAGATGTAGATGGTAAGAGAGTCGACTCTCTAGACTATGAGGTTTATGAGCCATACACTACAAGGCATCTGCAGAGGATTGCTGAGGAGGAGATGGAGGAGAGGGTGTATGACATCAGGGTCTTCCACAGATATGGATCTCTGAAGCCAGGTGATAAGACCCTATATATATTTGTGGCGGGTAGGGGGAGGAAGGTAGCCTTTGAGAAGGCGAGGCGAGTCTTGGAGAGGGTTAAGCATGAACCACCTATTTTTAAGCTGGAGACTAGGGAGGATGGCCAGTACTGGGTTTTTGGAGATGGTAGAAGGATTAGGAGGGAGTTAAACGGGTCAGATAAGGTCGAGTAACTCTCCTGCCGTCGATATAGAGGCTTCACTCCATGAAATTGGATATATATGTATCCCCGCGGGAACTCCATACTCCCTACATCTATCTAATATTATGCCTATGTTACTCGCTAACCACTCTGTGTAACTCCTCTGCCTCTTAGGCATGTTTCTGGGAGGATATCCGGGTATATGGCTAGACAAGTATCTTTCAAGGCTCTCAAGATGTGGAGCAACCCCTATGAGGAGGGGAGTATCACGAGGGTAGCCATTATTCAAAATTTTAAGGATGTGTTGAGGCTCAAGTATTACCTGGGTCTGGAAGAACTGAATCCCAATCCTTACTTTATACTTCACCCTTTCAACTTCGTCATCCCTATATGGGATCAATGCACCTCCTAGTGTGTAGACATGCTTCTCCACCTTGAACCTCTTATCCTCAAAAGCTATTTCTCCATCTATAAAGTCCCTTGCCAGGTTTATAGCTTCTTCATATGAGACACCGCCTATCTTGACGTCGCCCGAGAGCAGTAGAATCCCTTCCACCCCGATAATGCTATACTGTATCAGTTTACCTATTAAGCTATATCTGTTCTCAACCCCTAATGGGACGTGTATTATTGGGTCCGTCTTAAGCTCATCCATAATCATTTTTGCAATGTATCCAGGGTCTGACGTTGGTTTACCGAGTGAGTGGTAGGGGATGTTTATAGAGGATATGGACATTGATAACCCGCTTTCCAATATAAGTCTAATCATGTTATCAACTTGCCCTAGAAGCCTTATTAGCGGAGCCTCTATAGTCACTGGTTCTCTACGGAGCTTCTCCAGCAGATCCGCCATGTATATAATGGAATCTAGACCGAAGCAATATATCTTTGGACGATAATAATATGTTTTATCATCTAACCTATGCATCGGTGTCTAAAATGCCAGACGCCTACATAATAGGATTATTCCCACGCTCTGAAAAGCTAATATCTACGTGGAAGGCCTTCGATAGGGGAGATGTTGGTGAGAGGGAGTTATCCAACGTGTATATAGAGCATGTCAAAAATGTTTATAATCTCCAGGTTAGGCAAGGATTCAAGTATATTCATGACCCCCAGTCGAATTGGCACGACCTATTCAGGCCCTTCACGAATATGGCGGGTATAGAGGCTGGCCCCCTAAAAAGGTTCTATGAGAATAACACTTTTTTCAGAGAGCCTAGGGTATATGACCCCAAGTTTGATGGAAACGTTCTAGATGGATATATATCTAGGCGTGTAGCGCCGTTTACATCAATTAGTATACCTGGACCATATACCTTTACCCGTCTATCGAGGCTGGAGGCTGAGGAGAATAGGGTTGGAGAGTTTATCTCGGATACTATTAAATACCTTCTTAAAGCCGGATATAGTAGGATATTCCTACATGAACCTGAGCTTGTATATGGGGAGGTGGATCGAGACTTATTCAAGGAGCTATATAGATTGTTATTAAATTATAGGGATTCGATAGTTATACACTTGTATTATGGAGACGCATCCAAAGTATCTGACTTGATAGAGGGGCTAGGTGTAGAATACACCATCGACCTGGCATACACCCTCCTCGAGGGGTTGAAAAACCTTAGGTCCAGGATAATAGGTGGAGTGGCGGGGGACAATACGCTCCTTGAGGACCCGGTTGAGGTGGTGAATAAGATATCCTCTCTCGTGGGGGAAGACTTTATACTTGTCAATAACGTTGACCTAGATTTTCTACCATATGAGTATGCTGTTAAGAAGGTGGAGTTGTTGGGGATGGCTAGGGGGGTGGAATGATGGATATACTTAGGTTCCAGGAGATAGGGAGTATAAGGAAGCCGAGGTATCTCATCGATAAGTATAGGGGTTTCCTGAGAGGAGAGTATGGATATGAGGATATACTTCCCTATGTGAGGGGGGCTAGCCTAGATACCCTGAGGATGTTGGAGTCCGCGGGTTTAGATCTTGTCTTTGATGGCGAGATGCATAGGTGGGAGATGTATTACCATCCAATCGTAAACATTGACGGTGTTGAGATAGCTGGTATGGTTAGGGTGTGGGACAACTATTATTTTATAAAGGGGAGGGTTGTGGATAGGCCTAGACTGAGGAGAGACTACCACTTTGAAGAGGCTAAATATATAGTTGGAAACGCTTTGAAACCGGTCAAGTTCCCTGTAACTGGTCCATATACCCTGGCGGAGTGGAGCTTCAACGAGTACTATACAAGGATTTATGGTGGGTATGGTAGGGAGTCCCGCTATGAGGCTAAGAGGGCTCTTGCTCTGGAGCTGGCTAGGAATGTTATAAACCCTATCTTAAGAAGGCTAGACACTCTAGGTTTGGCTAGGATCCAGATTGACGAGCCAGCGGCCACAACGCATCCCGATGAGATGGATATAGTTGTCGAGGCGTTCAATGAAGCGGTTAAGGGTGTGGCCAAAGAGCTCTCTATCCACATATGTTACAGCGATTATAGGCTTCTAATCCCATATATGGATAGATTCAAGACTATACAGTTTACACTGGAATTTGCAAATAGAGATTCATGGGGGCTCGGGATCTCCCGAGACTCGAGGCCTGGATATCAAATCCTAGAGGATCTATATGAGTATGGTTTTGACCGTGAACTTGGGCTAGGTGTAGTGGATGTCCATGTAGATAGGGTGGAGCCTCCTGAGCTTATACGTGACAGGATTCTATATGCCGCAAAATTCGTTGATCCGACTAAGCTATATGTTAATCCCGACTGTGGGTTGAGAACGAGGTCGAGGGATGTGGCATACCAGAAGCTTAGGAATATGGTGTTGGGAGGTATGTTAGCAAGGGAATCTCTACTTTAGCAAATGATTTATACATGTCCATTATGTATATACATATAGGTGGTTCTCAATGGAATGGAGTCTTAGTATGAGTCCTGCCTACTCTATACTAAAAGTCAGGCTCTCTCCCGGAGAGTCAGTAACGGCTGAGCCAGGAGCCTTCATCGCTGGATTTGGAGAGTATGATGTTAAGACCCATACAGGAGGTGTTTTGGAGGGTTTAACTAGAGCGTTACTTGGAGGAGAAAACATATTCCTAAATACTTTCATATCTAAGTCCGAGTCTGAGTTGTGGTTTGCACCTGGGCTCCCCGGAGACATATCTTATCAAGAGATAGATGGTTCCCTAATAATCCAGGATTTCAGCTATCTAGCTCACCATGGAGATGTGAAGGTTACTGTTGAGTGGAGGGGGTTTAAAGGCCTACTTGCAGAGGGTGAGTTGGTCTGGCTGAAGGCTGAGGGTAGGGGAGGCGTCTGGATAAACGCTTATGGAGGGATAGAGACGATAGAGTTGAGAAGGGGAGAGAGGATGTATGTAGACAACTTCCATTTCGTAGCCATGGAGCCATCTGTAAAATATAAGATTAGAAAGTTTGGTGGTTGGAAGAGCTTCATACTAGGAGGTGAGGGTATAATTACAGAGTTGATGGGTCCAGGTAAAGTATATGTACAGACCAGGTCTCTACCGCCATTCATGAATTTCATCAGGAAATTTCTTAGGTCCTGAGACTAATCACTGAAGAGCCTCTTATATTCCCTCATCATACATCTATTCCAAACTACTTTCAACCCCTTCATCCTCGCCTTCTCAGCGTCAGGGTGGTATATGCCCTCCTGTAGCCATAGAACCTTCGCCCCCTTCTCCAACACAGATTTAACTATATCCGGCACCTCTTCAGATGGTCTGAAGACGTCTACAACGTCTATCTCTCCGGGTATGTCCTCAAGCCTCTTATAAGCCTTCATACCCATAATCTCTTCAGCCACTGGATTGACTGGGATTATCTCATACCCTTTCTCCTTAAGGAACATTGGGACATAGTTCGCAGGCTTCTCAGGATTCCTACTCATACCTATGACTGCTATCCTCCTACTATTCCTATAGATCTCTATAACATCTTCATCAGATAATCCATCCGGTGGGATGCTCATGTTAGATTTAAACCGTCTCCAAGGATATTTCTGGTTGTATATATCCATATTTGGATAGTCCCCCTATGGTTAAATATTATTTGTATGAGTAGAAGGTGGTTTAGTAGAGATATTCTATCTATTAGATATGCTATTAGAGATCTAGTGCCTGTGGCTAAGGAGGTTGAGGCACGGGGTGTTGATGTAATATATCTAAATATAGGTGATCCACTGAAGTATGACTTCAAGACTCCTAGGCATGTTATAGATGCTATGTATAGGGCAGCGCTTGATGGACATAACTACTACTCTGAATCCCTTGGTATACCTGAGTTGAGGGAGGCTATATCTAGCAAGATCAGGGATTTGTATGGGGTTGACGTTGATAGTAGGCATGTAGTAGTGACGAATGGGGTGGCTGAGGCGATAAACTTCGTCGTCAGGGCTTTGACAGATCCTGGGGATGAGATCCTCGTTCCCAGCCCTGCATACCCAGCCTACATATCCAGCCCACTGATATATCATGCCAAGCCCGTAGAATATAGGTGTGACCCTGGGAACAAGTTCCAACCAGATATCGATAATATAAGGGCCTTGATAAGTGATAATACCAAGGCTATCCTGATAAACACCCCCAACAACCCGACGGGAGCACTATATTCTAGGCGGGTGTTGAAGGAGATATTTGATGTAGCTGCTGAGAATAGCTTAGCCATTATCTCGGACGAGATATATGATAGAATCGTCTGGGGAGGGGGGTTTAAACACCCGACTAGATATGCTCCAGACGACATTATATATATAGGTCTAAACGGTTTTTCGAAACAGTATCTAATGACTGGGTGGAGGCTTGGATACATATATCTCCTAGGGGGAAGTGTGGAGGATAGGGATGTGTTTGTGGAGGCCGTCTCGAAACAGGCTAGGTCTAGACTATCGCCAAACACCCCCGCACAGTTTGGGGCTGTAGCAGCACTCAGGGGTGGAGATGAGCATCTCAAGGATATGATTGATAAGATTAGGAGGAGGACCGAGGTTTTCTACAAGCTGGCTATCGAGTCAGGAATATTTGATGTTGATATGCCTGGGGGAACCTTCTACATATTCCCAAGGCTTACAGTGGATTACCCTGGTGGAGATTATGAGTTTGTGAAGAGACTACTTCTTGAGGAGGGGGTATATCTCGTCCACGGCTCAGGCTTCGGGTACATGGGTAGGGGGCATGTAAGAGCAGTTACTCTCGCCCCTGAACCCATCATTGAGGAGGCTTTTAATAGGATCGAGAAGTTTGTGAAGAGGTATGATTTAGCCTAGGAAACCTGGTCTCAACCTAGCTAATCTACTCCCATCTGGCGAGATTATGAGGTAACCAAATACGACCCTATCAACTCTATCATCCACCTTGGAATATATGTTTATAAGACCTTCAATAGGGTCCATACTTTCTAGCATACCTATATTGAGGAATCTATCCCCCTTATACAGGCCGACTAGGAGCCCCTTAAGCCTAGCGAGGTTTATAAATATCTTCCTCCCCTCCACCTTATCCAGAATGTTCTCTAAGGCTTTCCTATCACCAGTGTAGGGGACGTATGTATACTCCCCATCCCAATACAGGCCATATACGGTTCCTCTGAAGACCTTGTAACAAGCTTCACCCAACACCGTATTATCCAGGTAAATGTTCTCCATCCTGAAGCTCATGATACTTGCGTTCTCAAAATAACTTTCGATCAGTAGCTTTCTATAGTCTATCCTCTCTACCATCCTCTTCGGCTTTATAGCGCTTGGGATCTCTAGAGTTGTCTGTCTATACCTCGATAAAGCATGTTTTAAATGCGTCAACTCCCCCTCCCTATCTAAAAATATAATCATTGTTGGATCAAGCACCTCCGCGATCCCCTTCTTCAAGGCCCTTGCCCGTCCACCATGTATATATCCACATGTGTTGACTATAGTGACATCGTCCGACCCAGTCCTATTAAGAGTTTCCACGCCTGTCACTAGCTGAAGCAAGTGTCCAGCTGGCGTTATATCCCCTATGAAATACGCGTTATTCAAAGGGATATCTTGATAGGTGTAAAATTGCTTATCAATTGATGAATAGCCTATTGTCCCTGGGGGGCCTACATCAGATTGACCAATATCCGTATCTATAATACCTACCTTTAATCCCCTGGCGATGAGCCTATTGGCTAGATATAACGTCAATCCACTCTTCCCAGTATCCACGCCGCCGAGGATGAGTATCCTATCCCCCTCTCCTATTTCAGATGCTATCCTTACCCAGTCTGAAGGGATCAGATACTCTTCACTGGGTGAGTCAACAACGTATCTAGCCTCCTCAATATAGACGACTCCCGACCTAACTATGAGGGGTGCTTGTCTTCGACTAGGTATGGTTAATACATCCCTATTAACCTCTGCACCGAAGACCTCGCCCTCTCCATCAACATATAGTTTGGCGGGCCCCCCCACCACGTAGAAACCCTTCCCCAACTCCTCTCTCGCCAACATACCTTACCTCCGTCTTAAACAACAATAATTATTATTCTAGATATCGACAATATATCCCTGTGGTGAAGATGGACAAGCTATATTTTGGAAGAGTAGCTAGATGCCACCAGTATGTCGAGGAGGTTATATCTAGGATATCAGGAGCCCTGGCTGAGAAGGCTTCAGACCCATTAGTTAGAAATATAGCTAAGAACGTGGAGTTGGATTCTAGGAAGCATGCGTATATGCTCTCTGACATAGCTGATATCATAGGTGTGGAGAAGTTCCCTATTCAGGAGTGTAGCAGATATTCTGGGGCTGCCTACGGCTTCCTAGGGTATCTTAAGGAGGTTGCTGACAAGATCAATAATCTATCCAGCGATGAAGAGATTTTAGAGACTCTAGAAAATATTCTTGACATGCTCACCTCTATAGCTATGACCGACCGGTCAATAGTGATAGAGGGTTTAGAAGGTAGGTTGAAAGAGTATTTTGCAGAGCTGCTTATGAGGACGGAGGATGAGGAGTTCGGGCATCTCTCACTGATAAGGCTTTTATGGCATAGGTAAACTCTATAGGGTATTGGAAATATATAGCTCGTGTCCCCCCAATACAGGTTAATATCGATATAAAAGTAAATATTCGAGACACAAAATATTTTTCTATAAGATATAAATATCCATCGACGAAATTAAATTTCTATGCTGCGGAAGTTGTTATCTATTTTAACTGTCCTGCTCTTCCTAGTCAGTATCTTCCCAACCTACACAGGGTACAGTGGAGCTGCCTGGGTTGAGAACGATCCAAACCTAATGTTCAACTATAGATTGGAGCTCATAGCCACTGAGATAATGAAGAGGTTCAACGCTTTCGGTGGTGTCTTCATAGATGAGGGGTTGGAGGAGGTCCAAGCCCCTTCCAGGGTAGTTATGATTATGGAGGAGGATGTAGATCCACTGGAGTTCGACGGTGTTGTGAGATACATTAGGTATATGCCTCCCGTAGAGGGGATTGTAATCGCTACTGCACTCTTAAATCCTGGGGCAGTAGATAAGCTTAGGAACATAGATGGACTGATTGCGGTCTTGAGGGATGTGCCGGTAGATTTTCCAGGTGTATTAGATGATAATTTAAGGGATATTATCGAGAAGTTGAATAGGGGAGATTTAACAATTGAGGAATTGAGGAGTCTTAATCTAGACAAGATATCGCTTATGAAAGAAGGTGGGGAAAAATCTCTAAAGGATGTATCTAAAGATCCGTTTAAGATCGCACCCGAGGAACTTTGGGGGGCTCCGGAGATCCAGCCAGACATGTTCTTTGTAGGTGATCTACTTGGGCAGAATAAGTTGGTGATGGGTAACCCACTTAAGAGTAGATATAACGGTACAGGTGTAACTATAGCGGTTGTAGATACGGGCGTTGACTTCGGCTCTCTCAGCCTCTTCTCCTGGCAAGGTAAGGTGGCTACAGACCCTGCGACTGGAATGGTAATAAACTTCGATGGTGATGCACAGGCAATAGCCCTTACAGAGACAAGGGTCGTGGCATACGCAATGGGTACAAATGTATTTATAAATACGTCTGGGACCGATCCATTGATCTATTGGAATATCTTTGGATTCATATTCCACGTCCCATTCTCATTCTTCTACGGGGCGCCATTCCCTGTGGATATGAATGTAACTGGCATCTTGAATCCTGGTGACGTGGCTTACTTCGGATTCGTCTGGGAGTTCCAGACCGGACTATTCAACCTACCGTTCCCAGTGTTAGTGTTTGATTCTGATGGCGACGGAATATATGATTCTGCGGTGGTAGATACATCCTCATTCTACATACATGAACTTGGGCTTGGAATGCCAGACTGGGACTTTACTGACGAGATAATATTGACTGAGACAGGCCCATTCACCGCATGGAATGATATGAATGGAGATGGATATCCAGATGTGAGTGCAGGGTCGCTGACATGGGGTCTTGATTTATTTGGCGTGGTAAACCCGATCTCTGGAGATCAGTTTAGCGTCTTAGAGCCTATCGATAGTGAAGGGCAGTATGCAGTCTTCATCTATGACTGGCATGGACACGGCACACAAGTAGCGGCTACAGCTGCAGGCGTGGATGACTTCACAGGTATGTTGGCTGATACTACGTTCTTCTTCCAGTACCCTGTCGGGCCTGGCATAGCCCCTAACGCCAGTATAATGGGTATCCCAATATTCTATATTGGTAGTGTTCTAGAGGCTTGGCTATGGGCATCAGGCTTCGACCTAGTACTAGGTACTGAAGGCTTCTACCCAGTATTCAACTATGGAACAATATATGGGCAGTGGGTGTACACCGGTAATCATAAGGCTGATATCATCAGTAACAGCTGGGGATGGGTAGGATGGGAGCATCTGACGCTTGGATGGTTTATATATGGCCCGTTCGCAACAGCCCTTTTAGCTGATGCATTGTCGGTACCCGGATATTTAGATCCTCTGTATCCAGGTACGTTATTCGTGATATCAGCTGGTAACGAGGGTAGTGGAGCCGGTACATCTGGGCCTCCTGGGCACAGCATGTTCGCAATAACTGCTGCAGCATCCACCTTGTATAGTGGGATATATCCATTCCTAGGGTTAGGCGGTGGATATAATGACACTATAGTATTCTTCAGCAGCAGAGGTGTTCCAGTCACTGGGGCGGCTTCACCAGACCTATCTGGAGTTGGTGCCTGGGGCTTCACTTCAGCACCTATATGGCTGGGAATGTTGTTTACTGGCAACGGGTCACTTCTAGACGTGTTTGGCGGGACAAGTATGGCTGCACCAGTGATAAGCGGTTCAGCCGCAGTGGTCTTCCAGACATATTTCGACACATATGGGGTATGGCCATCTCCAGATACTGTAAAGAGGATTTTGATGAATACCGCGTATGATATGAAGCTCCCAGTATCTGCCACAGGAGCTGGAAGGGTCGATTTGTATAGGGCTGTGACATACATACTCAGTGGACAGCCTGATATATATGCTGTGAATACAGGTGTAAACTTTGCTTTGAGGGATGTTACATATCTATTGGTGAGGGCGGCCTTAGCTGGGTTTGGGTTTGATTCACCGATATTTGGGAACCCATTCCTATTCCCTGTAGCGTCTTCAGCCTGGGGTGAGGGCCAGCTATACGACTGGTTCGCACTAGGCGATACTGTATTGGGTTATCCGGCACTCACAATATCAGACTTTGCTGGTACGGGTCCGTATCAATATAGTGTCAGTGTTGTTAAGCCAGTCATGGTATTCGAGGACCACGTCACCGACTTCGTCACAGGCTACGATGGACCCTGGCTTTTCAATAGGACCAGGTCCTTCGTATATACTCCGTGGGGAGGCACCTACGACTTTATAAGGGTACAGCTCACCATGGACTATGAGACTGTATTCGATGATGGAGACCTTCTGATAGATGAGACAAATCTATATCTATATCTATGGGACTGGGTGGATAATGGAGATAATATCATTGATTTCTCAGAGCTGTATCTAATTGACCAGGCCCCCTTCTGGGCGAGCAGCAGTATGGTTCTAGTCCCGAAGAACGTCATTGATAATCTACAAGGTGTTCTACTCGTATCTGTGAGGGAGACTTGGAATGGCCATACACACCCGATAAACCCACAATTTACTGTGAGCTTTGAGTACTGGAGATTCGATCCACATCCATTCATAGCACCCACTAGCCCCACAGTTACTGTACCTAACGGTGGCATGGCTACAGTCTTCCTAGATATTACTGTGCCAATTACAGAACCCACAGCTGAGCAAGGATATGTCCTTATAGATGATCCGCTGACCCCAGACGTAGACTATACAATACCCTTCAGCTTCCTACTATACATGGAGACGTCAACGTCAGTCGGCTTAGTTGATCAGGTGCCGGTAGAGCCATATGGTAGAAACTATTTATCGCCTAACTATGTGAGAGGACTATTCGACTTCTCAACCGAGGACGCAGGTGATCACAGGGCTTGGTTCTTCCAGTATCTAGGTGACCCAGAGCAGAGAACCTTCGGAATATATGCCCATGCACTGTGGGAGAGCATCTACACCGATATCGACTTATTCTCTGTGGGCGCATCGTTCATGGTCAATGACAAGAGTCTAGACACATGGGATGGCTACATGACTATAAAGAATACTAGGGCTGGGCCTAGGGAGGAGGTTGTTGCTGTATGGCCATGGCCACTAGCGACATTATTATCTGGAGGAGCTCCAGACATGATATGGATGTGGAACAGGTTATATGACGGCGGGGATAATAAGGAGTTGGTGTTGAACAGTATTAGGTATGCTAAGCTTAACTGGCCGAACAACTCTGTGGTTAACAACACAGTATTCAACTCCTATGTAGTGCCGGGAGGAGTCAATGTTGAGGTGCCATTATATATAGAGACCGGTGTAAACCTCACAAGCGTACAATTCTTCAACTTCCAGAGCGATCCAGACATATCCATCTCAATATCGCCTAGTGTAACGGGTGCTCAGGCGTTCGCCAACAACAATACAGTAACCCTAAACATATTCATACCACATGCTCTAATGCAACAAGTTTTCAACACCGGCCCAGTGGCTAGGGAGTTCAACTTCACGGTAACAGCAGACTTCCTACCATACTCCACGATCTTCAAGATGAAGATTGTCATCGAGCCATTCCCACTCCCGCTAAAGACGATGGTGTTTACAGGCGATAGCGTTTTCTGGCTTGATATAGGTAGATTCAGTGGATACATAGCAAAGGTATGGTATTACGACTTTGATCCATCGACAGAGATGTTCGTGAGTGAGGTGGGATATATACATAAGTGGCCGGTGAGGGTGACGAGGGTATGGGCTACCCAGGACTTCGGGATAGTGGATATAATGATAGGTATCTCCTATAACGACGGTACCATGGGTTGGATACCGGCGAGGCTTATAGTGTGGAGATACTCAGAAGACGTCTGGATACTAGGAGGGATTAACTTCCTCCCATAAACTCATCAACACCCCTACTTTTTTATCCTCGAAGAAAATAAATATAAAACATTATATCCTCCTAATCCACAACAATATACTCACTATACATATGGTGGTTTGAATGGCTCTTGCGTCTGAGGTAATGAGCTCCTATGGCAGGCTAAAGCTATATATAGACGGGAGCTTCAAAGAGTCTGAGACCAGCCAGTTTATAAAGGTTTTTAACCCTGCAAAGGATGAGGTTATCGCTGAGGTCCCGAATACTCTGGATGAAGAGGTGGATATGGCGGTAGATGCTGCATACAACGCATTCCTAAAATGGAGGGAGACCCCTATACCAACCAGAGTACAATACCTATTTAGGATAAAAAATGTCTTGGAGGAGCATAAGGAGGAGATAGCCAGGATAATAGTCCAGAACCATGGCAAGACGTTGGATGAGGCAAGGGGGGAGATGAGGCGGGCCATAGAAAACGTTGAGACAGCTATCGGTGTTGCATACCTCCTTGAGAAGGGAGAGTATCTCGAGAATATAGCTAGAGGTATAGATGAATATCTAGTTAGGGAGCCTCTTGGAGTGGCAGCTATAATATCCCCATTCAACTTTCCAGTAATGGTTCCCTTCTGGTTCATACCATATGCATTAGCAGTTGGAGATACTGTGGTTGTCAAGCCCAGTGAGATAACACCGGTGCCATTCTACTGGACTATAAAGCTTATACATGAGGAGGCTAAACTCCCACCTGGAGTTATAAACGTCGTATATGGACTGGGTAATGTGGGTGAGAAGCTTATAAGCCATAGAGATGTCTTTGGCGTAGCATTTGTAGGCTCCACTCCAGTCGCTAGAGCAATATATAAGAGGGTTGGAGAACTCGGTAAGAAGGCGATTCTCCAGGCGGGTGCTAAGAATTATGCAGTGGTGATGCCAGATGCAGATATCGATAGGACCATACCAAATCTAATATCCAGTTTCTATGGAAACACTGGGCAACGTTGCCTGGCAAACAGTGTCCTAGTACCAGTTGGTGATGCATATGAGAAGGTGGTGCCCCGCTTCATCGAAGAAGCTAGTAGACTTAGGCTTGGATACGGCCTCGATGAAGACGTGGATATGGGGCCTATGACCACTAGAAAAGGGTTGGAACGCGTCCTGAGATATATAGAGATCGGTATCGAGGAGGGCGCCAAGCTAAGTCTAGACGGTAGAGGTAGGAAGTCGGAGAAGTATCCCAGAGGCTATTTTATAGGCGCCAACGTATTTGAAGAGGTAACCCCAGATATGAAGATAGCCCGTGAAGAGATTTTTGGGCCGGTAGCATCCGTAATAAAGGCTGACAGCCTCGAAGAGGCTATAGAGATGATAAACTCAGGTAGCTATGGAAACGCGGCAAGCCTATTCACATCAACAGGCTCATACGCAAGGAAGTTCAGGAGGTATGTGGATGTGGGTAACATAGGGGTGAATATAGGTGTGGCTGCTCCAATGGCTTTCTTCCCATTTGGAGGTAGGAGGGAGAGCTTCTTCGGAGTCGTACATGGCCAGGTAGACAGCCTAGACTTCTTTACAGATAAGAAGATAGTGATCGAACGTTGGTGGTGATGAGAAGGTATACATTGTCAAGCTTGATAAATAGGTTGGCAGAGTTCGAGGAGCATATAGCGGCTGTCATGGATGCTAGGGGAGAACCTCAATTGGCGGATAAGGCTAGGGAGAATGCTAGGGAGCTGATGGACATCAAAGACTTTATAATCATCGAGATGACTCTAGAGCCTATAAACACTATAGACCCTCTTGAAGAGCTTGATAAGGACGTGGATCCGGAGGCTGTTAGGAGGAGGGTCTATAGAGTGATTGCCAGAGATGTAGAGCATGTAAGTGGGGAGCTGGCAGATCTCCTTAGAAGGCTATCATCCTAACTAATTTTTTATCATCCTAGATAGAGTCATGGAGACGATATACTCTTCACCCATCCAAACCCTAACCTCTATATCGCCTAAGTCCAACAACTCCTTAACTGTCACCTCACCATCCATCCCAAAACTGCCTAGATATCTATAGGCCTCCTCCAGCCTAATCGGGTATAGAGAGGCTATATACAGCAACTCCTCCACAGGGTCATCAACCTTCCTATTCAAAGGAGCCTCTACAGGCTTATCTAAAATAAAGACTCTATTAGGCATGTATTGAGACAGCTCTCTATATACGAAGTCTATTGTATCCCTACTCGGGAGTCTAATGTCTCCACCTGGGGGGAGATATGGCATTGATATAAAGTATTTGTTCGGATTTATCCTCTTTATAGCTGATATAAGCTCCATAGCCTCCTCAAAACTATCGTTATACCCCCTTACAAACATAGTCTCCACATACATCTTATTCGGGAAGTCCCTCCTAAACCTAACCAGTCTAGATAGAATCTCATCTGGATCAATTTCGTCAGATGGCCTGTTGAGGGAGTGTAGGGTGTCTTTATACAGGGTGTCGAGTTTGAAGAGGATTATGTCGAAGTTAAGTAGGAGGTTATATATCTTATCGTCCAATATGCCTGAGGAGTTTGTGTATATAGCTACTGGCTTATTAAAGGTCTTAAGCGTCCTAAGCAACTGTGGCAACTCTGGGAGGAGGGTGGGCTCCCCATATGGGGATATTAGGAAGGCATTCACACCCCTAACTCCATACTTCTCAACATAATATTTAGCCCCTTTGATAAGCATATTGAACCTATACCTTGATATAGGGCATTTATCTGTGAGTGGACGACCCAAAACACAGTATCTACATGAATAGTTACATATGAACTTGTCAAAGGGATCTATAAGATAAACTTTTTTAAGTCTAGGGTCTTGAACCGGTCCTCCAATATATCTGTTTAGACTCATCACACGAAAGTATTTTGCTCCATATATATTCAATCGTGACGTTATACAATATATATGCCATATTGATACAGTGGAGATGTATATAAACCGCTGCTCTATTTAGACACGTATCTAGAGTTTATTAGGTAGAATCTATATGGCTCTCTCAAGTCTTTAGATACTCCTATCCTTCCACTCCTACCTATCTCTGCCTCTGAAAAATCTAGGTAGTGTTTCACCTCTATAACACCGTTCTCTATGTAGACCTCTACATTGTCTAGTGTGGCGTCTATCCCCAATGCCTTTGTTAGTCTTCCCGGCCCAGTAGTCAATAGCCTCTTCTTCGTCACCCCCCTCCTTACATACATCGTTTCTATCCCTATTAGGGGCTCTATACTTCTTATCAACACAGCCCCCGCCTCGTCAGAGGATGTTACAATGTTTAGGAGCCAGTTCCCATGAACCATGTATATAAGTGTCTTTCCAGGGGGTCTATACATAGCCTCACCTATCTTTCCAGGTTTTGCTGCTCTAGAGGCGGGGTCTTCCACCCCAAAATACGCCTCAACCTCTGTTATCAAACCACCTGTGACATGGTTGTTAACACGCGTGATGATTAGTTTCCCCAGTAGTTCCCTAGCCACTGTGTCTGGTCTCCTATCGTAAAATTCGGCCTCGACAGTATCACCATATCTTCTGGAGATCTTCATATCCCCCATTTTATAACTACATCGTTGGTTATATAGTATTCGGTGGATGGTATGAAGATTTCCCTGAAGGTTAGGGATGTGATGGACGATAAAGTATATATGATTGATGAGGGTGCGTCTTGTAGAGATGCGATAAAAATGATGGTTGAGAAGGGTGTCTGGAGTCTAATTGTTGAGAGGGATGGACTTCCAGTCGGCGTGGTCACGGAGAGAGATATACTTAGGAAGGTCGTTGCTATGGATAAGAGGCTGGATGGTGTGAAGGTAGGTGAGTTGATGTCTTCGCCGATAATAACCGTGTCGCCAGACGATCCTGTGGGGAGGGCTATGGAGCTTATGGTACAAAACGACATTAGAAGGGTGTTTGTCGTTGATGAGGGGCGTATAATTGGGAGGGTGACTCAGACCACCGCATTTAAGAGAATCCTAGATGTGCTACTCCTATTAAGTGATCTCTCCTGGTATATGTAGGTCTCCCCCCAATATATATAAGGTAGCTGGAAATGTCTGGAATCAAAAAAATAGTTATAGGAGTGGGTCCCATCATAGCCTTCACGGCGTCAATGTTCATGGGACTGTCTCTGCAGATGTCATTTGCTATATCTATTACCTCCCTAGTTATACTGACCACCCTTCTAATGTGGAAGTATAGGTTGGCTGCCAGTGTATCTGGCTTAGCCATACTGTTCCTGACAGGTCTACTCCCTTTTAAACTCTTTCTAAAGTATGCACATCTAGACATAATACTGTTCCTCCTGGGTATGATGACGATTGTAGGTTATCTGGAGGAGAACAATTATTTCGAGTATCTAGTGTCTAAGATGATACCTCTTCTACATGGGAAGCCAAAGCTATTCGTCGTTGTAATGATGATGACAGCCAGCTTCTTTGCAGCGGTTGTCGACGAGGTTACCGCAATACTATTCATGAGCGTCATAATGTTGGAGCTTTCATCCATCTACCAGTTGGATATACGTAGGGTTATCCTGCCTATAACATACGCTGTTATAATAGGTGGAAGCGCCACTGTAATGGGTAATCCAGTGGCCATTCTAGTGGCGTTCCAAGGAGGCTTAACCATGGCAGACTTCGCTGTATGGGCTACTCCTATAACTCTACTATCACTGGCTATTCTGATAGGTATGGTTATGATACTCTTCAAGACGGAGATTAGGAAGTTGGAGGAGAATATGGGGAGAGTTCCGTTAGATGAGATAGTATCCACTCTTTCGTCAGAGGCGAGGAACACTGGGAAGGCGACGATACTATTTGTAGTAGTTATTGGCTCAATAATTCTACATAGCCAGATTACCCAGTTATTAAACCTATTGGGTGCAGATATAACTCCTAAGGTTGTGTTGGTAGCTATATCCCTTCTTGGAGCTGGAGCGATACTTGCTACTGAGGGTGAGGAGGGTGTTGTGATCTTCATTCATAGAGTCGACTGGCAGACACTGGTATTCCTACTCTCCTTCTTCAGCATAGTTGGAAGTCTAGACCATGTGGGTGTATTAGGCATGATCAGCGATGCCATTGTCAAGGCTGCGGGAGGGGATGAAGGGCTTATGTTCCTATACATTGCGGGGATTACAGGTACTCTAAGCCCGGTAATGGACAATGTGTTGACGGTTGCCACGCTATCCCCTATAGTTAACGGCCTAGGAGAGTTGGGAGTAAACACCGTCCCCATCTGGTTTGGCATGTTGTTCGCAGGTATATTCTCAGCCCTAGCCACCCCCATCGGTACATCAGCCAGCCTAGTGATGATGGGGCTTTTGGAGAGGCGGAGGGTGAGGCTAATAACCTTTGGAGAGTGGATAAGAGTGGGGCTTCCATCAGCGGTCTTGATACTTGGCATAGCTATCACGATAACGTATATCAGGGCCTATGGACTCCCTATATAATCAACTACCTTTTTTAAACCAACGGTCATTAAGTTTATTTCAATATGAGTGATTATAACGTAGCCACTAAACTGGTCTATACCCTTCTAAACTCTGTTTATAAGGCTGTTGCTGAGGAGCTTGGTGAGGAGTCTTGGGACGTCCTCTGGAAGAGTGGAGAGCTACTTTTCAACGAGGTTAGAGAGGAGATAGGTGTGGATCCAGACGATGATATACCTACAGCTATATCCAAACTATGTGAATATTTAAAGAAGGCTGGGTTGGTTGAGACTATAGAGTTTAAATATGACGAATCCACAGGGATCCTTGAGACGACGGTAACATTTCCATTTAAAATATCCAGCTATAGGAGGGAGTTGGCAGGACCCATATATCTATTCACAAGCCTACTATCATCTCTACTACATCATCTGGGCTATGAAATGGAGAGGGAGGGTGAACACTATATCCACGAAGGGAATAAACTTAGTGAGAGGTGGAGGGTGAGGAAGCTAGAGTAAGATATATACCAAGACGTTATAGAGACCCTATTCTCAAAAAACGAAGTTAGGTGTATATCATGGGCAGAGCGGTCATCCTAGGAGGAGTGGGTGCTGTGGGTATTGAGGCGTCGAGAGATTTTATCGAGACGAGTGGTTTCGACGAGATAGTAATAGCAGATTATAATATAGGTAAGGCTAGAGAGTTTGTGGAGAAATTGGGTGATGATAGGGTTTCTACTATAAAGGTAGACGTAAATGATGAGGATATGCTTAGAAAGGTTATAAGGGGGGCTGACATCGTAATAAATGCCCTACCCTTTAAATACGACTATGTAGTGACGAAGATATCTGTTGAGGAGGGGGTTTCGGGAGTAGATGTAGCAACTGAGAGTGACCAATTCGAGTTGAATAACCTTGCTGTAGAGACTGGGGCATTATTCGTACCAGGGGTTGGAGCCACACCTGGAACCACTAATCTAATGGCTGCTAAGGCAGTTCAGTTCCTTGATGAAGTGGATACGATAGAGGTTTTCTGGGCTGCGTTTAGATGCACAGCTCCAAGCCCAGGCCTCCTACATGTTACTATATGGGAGTTCGACCCTAAGCTGAAAGAGAGAGTGGTCTATGAGGACGGTGTTTACAAGCAGGTGCCTCCCTATACTGGGGCTAAATGGGTGGAGTTCTTCCCATTAATTGGGAGGAGGGAGACTGTATTCGTACCCCATAGTGAGACCTATACACTTCCCGAGTATCTCCCTAGGGATAAAAAGCCTAAAAGGGTATATGTTAGAGGTACATGGCCCGACGAGACTATGTATCTCCTCAAAGTCCTCCTATACTATGGATTTTACAGGGATGAACCTGTGGATTTCGACGGTGTCTCTGTGAAACCCATGAAGTTCATATATAGATACATGTTACAGAGTAGAGAAGCAAGGGAGACGGAGATATGGGGGTATGGATTGAGGGTGGAGGCCTATGGCTCTAAGGAGGGGGATAAGAAGAAAGTGGTTGTAATGAATGAACACCCAAGCGGGGTGGAAGGCTGGGAGGGGAGTAGGGCATACTTCAGACCGATCGGAAACCCACTGAGTATTGGTGCTCAGATGATAGCCGGTGGAGAGACCCTAGTGGATAAGGGTGTATACCCTCCTGAGGCAGTGTTCGATCCTGACAAGTTCTTCAAGGAGTTGGAGAAACGTGGAATGAGGATTAGATGGTGGATAGAGGATCTATAGATTCTTCCTTGGAGGGTATCTATCCAACCCTCTCTTTAGACAGTATTTAGCGAGTTCAACCCCCCTCCTATATCTCTTTGGCGCAACATATATAACCTCATGCGTAACCCTGTCACCGGCTAACACCTCTAGGAAACCCTCTCCAACAACTTCCCTAGAGGACTTATTATCTGGAATAGCCACAACCACAGGTGTCTCTCCAAGCCCCATCCTGACATACTCCTCCATCGCCTCCCTAAGAGCCTCCCTCAAAACCCTCTTATAACTCATCTTACCAGCGTATCTACACCATAGCTCAATCACAAGTTGATAGTCATTCTCAATGGATATGGAGTATGCATAGGATCCTTTTCCAACAATATTTATATATATTACATGGTATCTGGGGGTAGGCATACTAAATATCTTTATACCTGATGAAGTAGTTAATGTGAGGTATATGCGGAGGATATACGTCTTAGGAAGCCAATGGTGCATACCATGTAAAAAAATATTTGGAGATTTACAGAGTCGATTTGATGAGGAAGTGTCATATGTGGATATAGATGCTTATCCACACCTATCTGAAAGGTTTAACGTGAGAGCCCTGCCCACAGTTGTATTGACCGATGGCTCTAAAATATTGTCGGCATCCCCGGTTGAAGATAGTCGTGATGCTTTAGAGCTTATCCAAACCGGGTTTTCTGACGACAGCTACACACGTAGGTGTATATATAGGGAGGGTGGAGAGCCAGTTAGGAGAGACCTTCTAAAGATTATAAGGTTTATAGAGGATATATTTGACTGGAGGAGTGGAGGCTTATCAGGTGGGTATAAGCTTATCCCATATAGGGAGCTAGACTTCCTTATAAAGGCCTACCTAGACACGGGTGTGAAGGGATACCTAGATATGGTGCATAAGACTGTGGATATAATCCTCCAGAGTAGAATGGTTGATTATGGAAGTATGAGGGTATCCCACGCAAGTTATACACCTGACTGGGAGTCTCCAGATGGCGTATATCTGGTTGAGGAGCAGGCAGAGTTTGCAAGGCTATTGACGTGGCTAAACGTCTTAACAGGGAGAAGGATATATCTGGATCTAGCTAGAGAGTTCTATAAATCGGCTCTCGAGTTTATAGACCATGGGTGGAGAGGTGTTGTAGAGGGTAAACCCATAGAATGGGGGGAAGAAGCCCCCAACATCTTCATAGACAGCATATATAACCTTGCTGAAACCGGTCTAAGTCCATTGATGAGGGATTCCATAGCCAGTCTAAAACACATGGTGCCGAAACTATCCCGAGGCGGTAGATACCCGTTGATAACCATAGCAAAATACATCAATATGCTCCTAAGCATGTATAAATACACTGCTGACGACTACTTCCTCAGACAGGCTGATCTTACACTGGAGGAGACATTGGATTGGGTGGGGGAGCCGCCACTTATAGACTCTCCAGCACCTATACATGGAGAGTTGGATAGATGGATATGTAGGCCTTGTAGAGCCAACCTACTATTCGCCCTCACCTGCTACAGAGCATCTCTATATGGTATGGACTACTGCCTCGAGAAGTTTAGGGGGATTCTCAGGATTAGGTGGGAACCACTATTGAGGAACAGTCTAGACTCCGCCCTATATGGTTTGAATATAGCCGCTAAGATATATGGTTTCGACTTGGTAGAGATATATGGATATGGGAGGATACCCTCTAAGATCTCTGAGAGTATCAAACCATATACGGAGATACTATATCGTCCGGGGGAGAGAAAGATAGAATATATATCCAGGGGATTCAAGTTTAAAATATAGATTCTCCAGATAAATCTCTACTCAGCCATTTAGTCTTAAATGTATATTCAGACTTATTTAGGGGGTGGACTAGTTGGATAGGAGGGACGAAGTTTTAAAGGCTATGAGGCTTGCTACTGAAGCCATCGTATCCACCTATGGCGGAGAGGTTATTAGGAGCAGGGCGATGCACTACGCAGTTTCAGATGACTTCACGATTTATCTAGCTAGTATGAAGGGTGATCCAAAGATCACCCACATATCAAACATACCTAGTATAACCCTCCTAATACTCTATAAGGCGTCTCCCCCAGAGACATACATGGATCTCAGGGAGTTTGGAAAGTGGAGTGAGACAGAGATCCATGGTAAGGCGGAGGTTGTGAGAGACGCTAGGGAGAGGTCCTACGCCCTAAAAATGTTGAGTGAGAGGAGTCCTATAGTGAAGCTCCTAGTTGAGAATGGTCAGGACTCAGTGTTGGAGGTTATACGTGTGACGCCGTCGCTGATAAAGTATAAGAAAGTCTCTGAAATCCTTGAGGGTAAGCCTCCCGTGGTACTCGAGTTTAAAGATGAACTCTCTAGCGAGGGGGATCTCCAATTGATAAGTAGGAAGCTTAGAAACATGTATCACGCGATGAGAGTACCGTTTTTAGCTGCCACCATACCCTCAATATTATTAGGGGGTTTACTCGCCTATCTACATTCAGGTGTCCTAGACCTCTGGCTTCTTCTACTAACCATGTTGGGCGCGGTATCAGCACATCTAGGGCTTAACCTACTGAATGACTACTTCGACCATAGGATGGGTGTGGATAGGGCCAATAAAGAGGCTGTATATCCATTTACAGGGGGGAGTAGAACCCTCCAGATGGGTCTACTATCTCCAGCAGAGGTACTACTCACATCTATCATCCTAACCCTACTCTCAATATCCATTGGGATATACCTATCTATAGTCGTGTCACCACTCATACTTTTTGTGGCTGCCGCTGGCTTCACAATAATATTTGTATATCACGTCCCTCCAATCAGGCTTGTTGATAAGGGGGTTGGAGAGATACTTGTAGGCATTGGATTCGGACCTATATTCACCCTAGGATCCTACATCGTTCAAACCGGCGAGTTGTCACTAATACCAATACTAGGTTCTATACCTTTAGCTCTACTCGTCACTGATATACTGGTTGTCAATGAGTTTCCAGACTATAGCGGAGACCTTTCCACTGGAAAGTATACAATTGTCGTTAGGCTTGGTAGGGAGGTGGCTAGATATGTATCCTATATCCTACACTTCGGGGCTTATGTATCCATAGTTGCTTTATACATAATCGGTATCTACCCAGTATACTCTTTAGCCGCTATACTAGCCCTCCCTCTATCGATATATGGGAAGCTTAATCTACATAGGCACTATAGTAGGCCGTTCGACATGATTCCCGCGATCGTATCTAATATCATAGCTCATATACTGGTTGGTTTTACACTAGCACTTGGAATCGTGGTGGCGATATCCCCCAACCCCTCTATAGTGTTGAGTCTCGCTATGGGGATAGCAGCCTTCACAGCATATGAGGTTTTAGAGCTTAGGAGGAATATATCTGCATTCAACCTTATCAAGAAGGGTTTGAAGGGGGTTTAAAGCAATAATTCACCCCCAACAAATATTTAGTGGTGGTTACATTTAATCTGTGGATAAGGGGTGGAGAGAATGTCTGTATGGATGTTAAGGCTGAGACTATTGATAGCCACTACCCTTTTGATAGGTATATCAACCCTATTATTCACCGCTGTCTTAACATACCTTGGAGTCTTCAACATATATTTCGTAATCATCCTAGTCGCCCTCTTCAATATTATACAGTGGCTCCTAGCCCCTAAGATGATAAACGCGCTGTATAGGGTTAGGGAGCCTGGTGAGGAGTATGCCTGGCTATATAATAGTCTAGACGAGATCAGCCGTAGAAGTGGCATAAAGACTCCTAAGCTATATATTGCTGATGTCCCGATTCCTAATGCGTTTGCATATGGCTCTCCCCTGACTGGGAATATGGTGGCTGTTACTAGGGGATTGTTGAACACTTTAAACAGGGGTGAGGTAGAGGCGGTGCTTGCCCATGAGGTTGGGCATCTCAAGCATAGGGATGTGCAGATAATGATGTTGTTATCCATGCTTCCTGCAATATTCTATTTTCTAGGCTATACGTTATACTATAGCAGCTTCTTCAACAGGGATAGAGGAGGGGGTCTATTCATACTAGGTCTACTCTCCATCTTCGTCTACTATATATTAAGCCTCATAGTCCTCTGGGTGAGTAGGATAAGGGAGTATTATGCTGACTACCATGCTGTCCAAGTTGTTGATGATGGAGCCAGGAAGTTGGCCAATGCTCTGGTTAAGATAGTGTATGGCACCTCAAACCTTGTGGCTAAGGGCTATGACATACATAGGTTTAGCTCTGTAAAAGCCCTGTTGATAGCCGACCCTGATACGGCTGTGGATGACCTGGAGATGCTGGCGAGGGAGGGATATGTCGATAGGAGGGTTGTTGAGATAGCTAGGAGGAGGCTCACCTCGGCTGATAGGGTTATGGAGATGTTCTCTACACATCCACATATTGTCAATAGGTTGAGGAGGCTGCTCTCCTATATCGAGTAGCTCCGTCTCCTAACCCATTTTTTATATGCGTCCATCCTCTCTAGATATAGCTTGTACCTATGTAAGCTCTTTATGAGGTAGACAAGACTAGATGGTGAGTATGAGACCGGTATCCCATAGCTTGATAACCTCATTGACATTCTATAGGTGTATCCATATGGGTAGGTCAATATAGATAGAGGTTTGTAAAAACCGCTTCCCCACATCTCTGAGATTAGCTCTATCATCATGGTATGTAGATTCTCTGTTATTGATGGAGAGGCATAGTATGGTATTCCGACTACCACATCAACCTCTTCATCCACATAGACCTTCTTTAGAGCCTCTATATAATCCTCGTCCCCCGCGGTTCCACCTACATCTATATATGAGGTTATCTCCATCCCCTCTTCATAAGCCTTGTCAATCAATGATATTCCATAGCCTCCGGATCCAGTTACAACACCTATCCTACTACCATTGGGGAGGGGTTGGTGTAGTAGGTGGTGGATTGCCTCCCCAATCATATCGAGATCCCTCAACTCAATTATCCCAGCCTGTCTCAAGACGCCTTTCACTAGTCTACCTCCTCCAACCCTGCCTGTATGGCTCAAGACGTATCTAGAGCCCTCCGGCTCTACACCTCCAATTATGGCTAATATGGGTTTATCCAACGTGATCCTCCTCGACAGGCTATAGAACTCTCTACCCTCATCAACCCCCTCTAAATATGTTATGATCACCTCGGTCTCATCGTCTCTGGCCAGGGATGATAGGGATTCAAGTAGTGTTATGTCTATCTCCCTACCTAGTCCTATGAATGTGGAGACTCCTATCCCAGACTCTGATAATATGTCAAGTATCTGTGTACCTACAGCTCCAGACTGGGTTAGTATTCCTATCGGTCCTCTAGGTGGGTACCCCTGTCTAAGTGGGTCTAGAAATATTGTGTTTAAACCTCTGCCGGGCATATATATCCCTATGCTTTCAGGCCCTAGAATCCTCATGCTAGTTTCTGAGACTAGTCTTAAAATCTCCTCATAATCTTCTTCATCTACTCTACCCATAATCACAGATATTTTCACTCCTTTCTCCACAGCCTGGTGAAGCGTCTCAGGTATGTATCTACTGGGTAATACTATTATAGCCATATCGACTGGATACGGTATCCTGTCTAGGGAGGGGTAGCACCTCAAACCATATATCTCATCTGCATATGGATTCACTGGATATATCCTACCTTTAAATCCACGTAGGAAGTTCTTTAGAATTACGTTTCCAGCTTTCCCCTTGCTTCTAGATGCGCCGACCACCGCAACACTCCTAACCCTGCTCAAGATATCTAATGGCATCAATCAATTACTCACTCTAATAGTTTATTAATCGATATCCAGCCGAGTAGGTTCTATATTGACAATTATCTAGATATCAGAGGAGTTAAGAATATATTCACTGGATAGATATTGATTTGGATAGCTGGTTAGTGATGTGGGGATAGATGGATATGTCTAGAAAGACGTTCTCACTCTTCACAGGGGGTAAGGATAGTACTGCATCGTTTCTAAAAGCCTCTAGAGAAGGGTTAAACCCAGATTTGCTAGTGACTATCGTTCCTGACAATAGTGAGAGCTACATGTTCCATACCGTAAACCTGTGGATCACATCTATCCATAGCCTCCTATATGGTAAGAGACATATTTTCTATAGGGTTAGAGGTTTGAAGGAGATGGAGGTGGACGAGCTTAGGCCTTTGATAAAATACTTGTATGAAGGGGGGTATGAGGTCGCGACTGTTGGGGGGTTACTCAGCAACTACCAGAGGAGACGGTTTGAGTCGATATTTGACGAGTTCGGCATAGAGATGTATAGCCCATTCTGGGGAGTTCCCCAAGATGAGATTCTATATAAGTATCATGAGATGGGGCTGAGGTATATGCTTACAAGTGTCTCTGCCATGGGGCTTGGTAGGAATATGCTAGGATGGATAGCTAGGGATTTAGATGACATCGAGTATCTAATTGAGATAGCCTCTAGACACGGGTTCAACCCCACTGGAGAGGGGGGTGAGTACGAGTCTCTAGTTTTATATGTTGAGGGTATGGAGAGGAGTATAGCCCCGAAAAAACATAGGATTGTATGGGATGGGGTTAGTGGATATATGGAGATAATGGATGTTGAGTTTAGAGACCCAAGGTGGATATATGAAGAGGGGTCTAGATGGGAGGTTAGTAGGAGATTGGAGGAGGGTGGAAGATGAGTGATGAGCTGGAGGGTAAGATTTGGGACATTAGGGGGAGATGCCCTAGATGTGGGTCAGATTATATTATAAGCGAGTATATGTATGAGGTTCCACTGGTGGGAAAGGCTATATTGTCAAGTGGCGAGTGTAGATCATGTGGATATAAGTATAGGGATGTTAGGATGGCGGAGTCTCAAGGGCCTCAGAGACTTACCCTCTACGTTGAGGATACAGATGATCTAAACTCACTTGTTGTGAGGGCTTCAACCGCTTCAATATACATACCTGAGCTTGGTGTCTCTATAGAGCCTGGACCAGCCTCCAGGGGATACATATCTACTGTAGAGGGTATTTTAGACAGGGTTTTAAGGGTTATGATGGCTCTTAAGGATGATGAGGAGGTTGATATGGAGAGGTGGGAGTATGTGAAGAGGATGGTAGAATCTGCTAAGAGGGGGGAGTCCACCTTCACACTGATTATAGATGATCCCGAGGGTGTAAGTAGGATTATAAGTGACAAGGCCACTAAAGATAGGCTATACTATCAGGATGATGTATAATCTATAGGGTTTATACTTTCGTAGAGATATCAAGATATATATGGCTCGATACTCTCCTAGACTTATATATATAGTGTTGGACGGTGCTGGAGATACGCCGGGCAAGGGGGAGACCTCTCTTGAAGCGGCTGAGACGCCGAACCTTGACTACATAGCTTCTAGGTCGAAGGCTGGATTGGTGTATGTACTTGGGATGGGTGTAGCGCCCCAGAGCGACGCGGCCACGATGAGCCTCCTAGGCTATAGCCCATATGAGTATAGAGTTGGTAGGGGTGTTCTAGAGGCCCTTGGACTAGGGGTGAAGATTAGACCGGGTTATGAGCTGGCCCTCAGAGGTAATCTAGCCACGGTGGATGATGATGACACCATCGTCGATAGAAGGTGTGGTAGGGACGTAGCCGATAAGGAGTCGGGGGAGCTTCTAGCAGGCCTCGAGTACGTTGAACTCGGTAGGTATGGAGGCTATGCAAAGGTCTATCCTAGTAAGGGGCATAGGGTGGCTGTGGTTATAGGGAGTAGGATGTATAGACTCGACCCACACATATCAAATATAGATCCTGCGTATAAGAGGGTGGGCTATATATCTGAGGCTGTCCAAAATCCGGGGAATAAGGTTTTAAAGTGTGAGCCTCTAAGGGATAGTGGAGGTGCTAGGATAGCCGCTGAGCTTGTAAACATATTCTATGAGTTATCAAGGGAGTACTTGAAGAACCATCCCATAAATAGTCTGAGGCGGGAGGGAGGTAGGCTCCCATGCAACGCAATACTTTTAAGGGATGCAGGTGACAGGCCCGAGAACATCCCTATGTTCCCACATAAATTTGGTTTTAAGATGGCGTCTGTGGTTGAGATGCCTGTTGAGAGGGGGATAGCGGAGCTGATTGGATTGGTTATCGCCGACATCCCAGATGTAAAGTTTGCTAGTGAAAGGTATATGAAGATGGCTGAGAGGGCTGTGGAGATACTGGAGTTTACCGACGCTGTCTATATACATATTAAGGGTGCCGACGAACCAGCTCATGACGGTGATAGGGAGGGGAAGGTTAAAGCCCTAGAGATGATAGACAAATACTTTGTAGGTTCTCTCCTAGAGAGTATAGACATGGATAACACGGCTATACTAGTCACATGTGATCACGCGACACCACCCGATTTGAAGAGTCATAGTGCGGATCCAGTCCCAATATATATCTACAGGCCTGGATATAGAAGTGACGGTATAGATAGGTTTAGCGAGAACCTTGCAAGTGGAGGAAGCCTAGGCCTCATAACTGGTGGATGGGATATTATACCCCTTGTTAAAAGAATGGTTTGGGGATAACTATCTCCCTACGAAGTACTCCCTATACCTCCCCACCTTATCCTCCATATACTCTAAATCCTTAACCGTATCTATACTTCTCCAGAACACCCCTTGATACTTTATCCCCCTCATCAACTTCTCCTCAGCCAGGTGGGGGAAGACCATCTTCTCTATATCCCCCTTATCTGGGAGGATACGTAGTATCTCCCTCCTCATAGCATATACCCCGCCATTTATCCACTTGTCATCTAATATAGGCTTCTCCCTAAACCTAGTTATTACACCCTCCTCATCAGTCTCTACTATACCATATGGACTTGGCATTGGGATTAGGGCTATCGACGCCTTATAGGTTGAGAGAGCCTCTATAAGGGGTAGTATACGGAGGTCTGTTATTATATCCCCATTCAACACTAGGAAGACTTCTCCATCTATGTATCTAGAGGCGTTCTTTATAGCGCCTGCTGTTCCTAGGGGCTCATCTTCAACACTATACTCTATATCGACGCCCCATTTTGAACCGTCGCTGAAATACTCGATTATCTTATCCGCTTTATATCCTACTAGGAAGACGTAGTTCTTGATACCCTGGTTGATAAGCCAGTTAAGCTGATACTCTAGGATGGGCTTCCCCTTAATAGGTATCAGGGGTTTAGGGATATTCTCTGTATATGGCCTAAGCCTCTTTCCATAGCCCCCCGCCAGTATAAGCGCCTGCATAATAACTGAATCACAGTATTGGGGTAAAAAATGTTTGTGTCTATTCTGGGACTCCCTCTTCACTCCACCCCCTTAGCCGATAGTATGTTTTCAGCATGTATTCAAACTCTGTTAGTGTTAGTGTCTTGGACCCACCATCCAGCTTCTTACCAGCCTCTTTAAATAGACGTTTAGGTAGATAGTCGTCTTTAGGTGTCATCCCAGCCTTTAGATTGAAGATTCTAATCATTCTGTGTATATCGTTTGCTATCTCCGTCAGACTCTCCCTGGTATATCCATATCCTGTCAAACTGTTCAAAATATCGATGGTGAAGTCCCACTCATACACAAACCTCCCGAATCTACAGAGTATCATACTATCGTGTATGGAGAATAGGTTCTCCACATCAACTAGGAAACGAACCTTCTCCTCACCAACATCATCCTTATCCAGTATGCCTTTCATCTCATAGGCGTATGAAGTCGTCCTTAGATGGTCTGCACCCCTCGTAGATACAGCGTATGAAAGAGCCATTCCCTTTAGGGATCTAGGGTCATATGCTGGTGGACTCAACCCCTTTACATGTATAGCTATATCCTCAAGCCCATACTTTTTAGAGAGGTGTTTAACCCCCTCTCCAATATCGTATCCAATACCCCTTCTCTCAACCGTCAGTTTAAAGAGGTAGTATATGCTCTCCACATCTCCGAACCTTACAGGTCTATCAAGCTCTATCAAACCTTTTTCATATCCGTATATTACAAGGGATATTAGGCTACCCATCTCTATAGTGTCGACCCCATACCTGTCTGCTAATAGGTTGAGGGCTATAACAGGCTTCATATCATCAAGTTCATTTAAGACGCCGAATGCGAATATCGTTTCATACTCTGGACCCTTCGTCACTATCCCCTTATACTTTCCATCCTCCTCTACAACGGATATCTTCCCACATGAATACATGCAGTTCCAGCATGCGACGCTGGACTTGTAGAAGTTCTCTCTCAGCGCCTCAGGGTCTAGTGCCTCATACACTTTCGTCTCTATATACTCCCAATACTTGGAGGGTATGGCGCTGTTCGCCTGAGTTGCTGATAAGGTTATGGGGGTGCCGTATCTCCTATAGCTGTTTACCCCCGACTTCAAAGGATCCTTGACGGCCTTCTCAACGAACTTCTTGGCGTGCATCCTAACAGCCTCCTCGTCATAGACCTCGACGATAGGCTTGCCGGGATTCCTTAGAACTACGGCTTTCAAATTCTTACTTCCCATGACTGCACCTGCACCCGTTCTCCCCGCCTTTGACTCCCTCATCCTCGTCCCATGACCGTGGCTTACCGCTGCAAACCTAATAAGTCTCTCCCCAGCAGGGCCTATTTCAGCCACCTCAATATCCTTTCCCAGCTCATTCATAAGTGCCTTCTCCGTCTCCTCAGTATTCAACCCCCAGATCTCTCCAGCATCCCTTATCTCTACGTCCTCGCCATCGAGATATAGGTATATAGGCTTATCACTCCTTCCGTGGATTGCTAGTCCGATATACCCCAGCCATCTAAAGACGGCTGGGAAGTTCCCACCCATTATACTCTCTCCAAAGATGCCTGTCAATGGGCTCTTGAAGAAGAAGCCTATCTTCGATGCCAGTGGTAGCCACGTACCTGTGGCTGGGCCAGTGGATATGAAAAGTATGTTGTCTGGGGATAGTGGATCCACTGTGGGATCTAGGTTCTCCATCATGTACTTGATGGCCAATCCTTTGCCTCCGATAAATTTTTTTAGGGTTGACTGGTCAATCTCCTCCTCCAACACCTTTTTCCTAGTGAGGTCTACCTTGACTAGCCTTCCTCTATACATGTTATCCAATTATTAATGATTGTTTTGTGGGTGTGATAAATACTTGTTTTAACGATTAGCCACGCCTACTAATAACCTCTCTCCATTTGAGAGGGCTTCCTCCGTATAAATACTTCCATGTCTTGGTAAGTGTTTTATAGATTTACTTCCCAGGTAAATACGGGCAGGGATTGAAATGCGGTAGGTGATCCCTAACCAGTTAGGGTATAGGGTTATCGACTCTAGATGATGTAATGGTTCTTGAGGTGTATGTTTAATGGCTGCTCGGAGGAGGGCTTCTCAGAAGGGGTTTTCCAGGAGGGATTTTATAACACTTGCAGGTGGGGCTGCCGTTGGAGCAGCCTTGGGATATACAGCGTTTAAGCTTACACAGCCACCATCCACTGGGGACGGTGCCTACCAGGATATTATAAGGGCTAGGGGACTGACGCCTGAGGAGGTTGAGGCTGCGTTAAAGACATATCTGCCGGGTGGAGTATATGACGAGTTTATACTTTTCGCCAGTGGTGGACACTCAGGGCAGGTCCTAGTATTCGGAGTACCCAGTATGAAGCTATATAGAGTTATAGGCGTATTTACACCAGAGCCTTGGCAGGGTTATGGATATGGGGCTAAAGAGACTATGGAGGTATTGAGGGGTGGGAACAACGGTATTAGGGAGCTGACATGGGGTGATGTACATCATCCAGAGATAAGTAGGACAAATGGTGAGTTTGACGGTGAGTGGCTTTTCGTAAATGACAAGGCTAATGGAAGAGTAGCAGTAATAAGTTTGAAGGACTTCGAGACTAAACAGATTGTTAAAATCCCTAATATGCAGAGCCAGCATGGGGGTGCATTCTGTACGCCCAATACGGAGTATATCGTTGTAGGCTCCCAGTATCCTACTCCCTGGGATCCGGATAAGGGGTATATCCCTGGGGAGACATATGTAGAGTTGAATCCTAGGGATCCGGAGACGTTGAAGAATAACTTCAGGGGTCTAGTGGCGTTCCTACGGTTTGATAGGGAGAGGGGGCGTATAGACCTTAATAGAAGCTTCCAGATCGAGATCCCCCCATATAGCCAGGACCTGGTCGCGGTTGGATGGGGGCCTTCAGACGGGATGGCATTCATAAATAGTTTCAACACTGAGATGTCTATAGGTGACGTTTTAAACGGGGTTCCAGCCCTTGAGATTGGTTCAGCAGAGTACGACTTCGACTATCTACACATCATATTCTGGAAGAAGGCGGAGTCTCTTATAGAGAGGGGCATCTATAGAGAGTTGAACGGTGTCAAGGTGATTAGCCTAGAGGATGCTGTTAGGGAGGGGATCCTATACTTCGCACCAGAGCCTAAAAGCCCCCACGGTGTGGATATAGCGCCAAGAGGAGACTACGTAGTAATTAGTGGAAAGCTTGAACCTTCAGCCACCATATATAGTGTAGATAGGATAAAGAGGGCTATCCAGGAGGGTGATTATGAAGGTAGGGATGACTTTGGCGTTCCAATACTGAACTTCAACAGTGTTAAGGAGGCGCAGGTGGAGCTGGGGCTCGGGCCCTTACACACGGAGTTTGATGATAGGGGGTATGCTTATACAAGTTTATTCATAGACAACGCCATCGCTAAGTGGACTTTGGGGCCACCATACTTCGAAGGAGACGAGGCTTGGAAGGTGGTTGATAAGGTCACGATACACTATAACATTGGGCATCTAGCAGCTCCTGAGAGCAATAGTCCAAGCCCAAAGGGAAAGTATGTCGTGGCTCTCAACAAGTGGAGTATAGACAGGTTCCCAGTACTAGGCCCTCTAAAGCCTCAAAACTTCCAGGTCATCGATATATCGGGAGAGGATATGAAGGTTTTACTAGACTATCCCATAGGATTAGGTGAGCCCCACTACGCCAAGATAATAGACATTAATAAGATAAAGGCCTTGGAAGTTTATCCAGTCGGTACGGATCCCATAACGTTTGAGAAACATCCCAATGCGATCGGGCTTGGTGAGGAGAGGATAGAGAGGACTACTATAGATGGTAGGCCTGCAACAATAGTATACGGTACACTTATTAGAAGCACTATAACACCCGACTTCATAAGGGTGAGGCAGGGAGATCTAGTCAGGCTATATCTCACGAACGTTGAGACCACACCAGATGCTACACACGGCTTCTCAATCTGTGAGTATAATATCAACGCTAGTATTGAGCCTGGGGAGACTGTCACCATAGAGTTTATAGCAGATAAACCGGGTGTCTACGCCTTCTACTGTACAGAGTTCTGTTCACCACTGCATCTGGAGATGGCGGGATGGCTAGTCGTGGAACCCCTCTAGAGGAGGTGTCTAGATGCCTAGATACATAATCCCACTATTTTTTATCTTGTCCACCATCATAATAATCACCTATACATTTAGCGACATATGGTTTGGAAATGATCATCCTAAGATATATCTGGATAGGGATAGGTGTAGTGAGTGTGGAATGGTTATAAGCACCTATCTATATTCTGTAATGGCTCGTGAGAGGGACTCGATGGAATGGCTGAAGTTCGACGACATAGGCTGCTTCATCAAGTATCTTGTAGATAATGGAGTAAAGAGTGTAGATAAGGTCCTGGTATATGACTATATAGAGGGGCAGTGGATCGATGGATTCAAAACCTACTATATTAAGGTGGATCCAGCTAAGATACAGACGCCGATGTCTAGTGGATTGATCGCGGTCTATAATAGGTCAATGGCCTATGGAATCGCTGAAGAGGTGGAGGGTGAGGTATATACCTTCGAAGAGATAGTATCCCTTGCTCAGGAAGACATTGAGTTTCTATACCTGGGGGAGGTGAGTAATTAGGATGGGTAGAGTAAGCCTTATCCTCAGAATAACTATATTACTTCTTCCACTAATAGCTATACTACTGCCTCTATGGACTCTACAAGTACACCCAGCATTCATGGGTAGGAAGTGGCTCGTAATAGATGTATGGGGGTATGGAACAATATCCGGCCCTATAGATAGCCTAAATATAGCCAACCACTATGTAGGGCTCAAGGAGATTAAACCTGATGAGATGGTGGAGTTGAAGATACTTCCTATGATATACCCTATCATGTCGATAGCCACTGCCCTCATACTATGGGGGAATGAGAGGAGATACGCCATCGGAAAGTATCTCGGGGCGGTGATATTAATAGGCATTGTTGGATACTTCCAGTGGTGGTTATACAGGTATGGCCATGACCTAGATCCAAAGCTAGCGAGGATTGAGATAGACCCCTTCACCCCCTATGTAACAGGATACTATAGGATAGCCAACTTCGAGATTATAGCCTACTTCAACATAGGCTACATAATCCTGGTTCTATCCTATCTGGCAGCGATGTATATCAGGAGACGGGGGAGGTAGACGTGTTTAGACTGGGATGTGTGAGGATAGTTATCCTTACTCTGACGCTATTAGCGTCTCTTCCTACCCCCGTCTCCAAGGCTCAGGTGGTGGATGAATACGGATTTACATATGAGTCTATTGGGGAGGCGCTTGAGAATACTGCCCCATATACGACGATATACGTGTATAAAGGGGTGTATGAGGGGGGTCTAGAGGTTAGGAAGCCTGTTAAGCTGGTGGGTATAGACTATCCAATATTAGATGGCGGATTGATGGGGAGTGTGATAAGGATTATCGATACTTCGGACGTCTATATAGAAGGATTCGAGATTGTGAGGAGTGGGAGGGTATACTCTACTGAGGATGCAGGTGTGAGGATAGACTCTTCAAATAATGTTACTATTAGAAACAATGTATTCAGAGATATCTTCTTCGGGATACTTGTTAAGAACAGCTCTTATATATACATATATGGGAATGAGATTACTGGGATCCCTGAATACTATATATCCGACAGGATGCATGGCATATACAACTGGTACTCGAGAAATGTGTTTATAGTTAACAATACGTTCTACCATGTGAAGGACGGGGTGTATAACGACCACAACTACTATACGGTAATAGACAACAATAGGTTCTTCTACGGTAGGTACGGGATACACCTGATGTACAGCGATAACTTCAAGATCACGAACAACTCGATAACGGGCTTCATTGCTGGGATGGCCATTATGTATAGTGAGAATATCACGGTAAGGTATAACCTGATAACTGGGAATAGGGTTGGTGGTGTGGGTGAGGGCCTCTTCATACCCGAGACCGATAACATCCTTGTAGAGTATAACTGGATTGTAGGGAATATAGTGGGTATAAACATCCGGTATACCCCCTATACGCCTGGTAAGTTCTCTATAATAAGGTTTAATGTGGTGGCCTTCAACTACATAGGGGTTAACGTAGATACCGATAGTGAGGCATATGTATATGGTAACGACTTCATAGAGAATATACAGGATATTAGATATATTGGATACACAGAGAGTAGGATAAGATGGTATAATGAGTCTCTAAAGATGGGTAACTTCTGGTCGGGATATGTTGCTTATGACTCGGACAACGACAGTATATATGATATACCGTTCATAAGCATAGACCCTCTATATACCTTTATACAGGAGCATAGGGAGCTGTCGATATACTACTTCACACCTGTCTACGAGCTTCTAGACATCATATTCAAATACTCTTTTGAGAGTAGGCTAGAGGGTCTTATCGAGGATAGATACCCCTTTAAGAAACCGGTTAACATAGAGGATATCGGCTTCAAGATTTATCTGGAGAATATTCCCTATCCTGTTGCATTGACTCTCCCCACTGTATACCTCCTCCATAGGGGTGGTTTAAATGCTAGAGGTGGTAGGCGTAAGTAAATATTTTGGGGGTTACAAAGTACTCGACAACATATCCTTCACCCTAGGTAGGGGGAGGGCCGCCGTACTTATAGGTAGGAACGGGTCTGGAAAGACCACCCTACTAAGGTGTGTAGCGGGACTGCTGAGGTATGAGGGGTTCATATCTATAGAGGGTGTCGACGTCTCTAGAGATCCGGTTAACGCCAGGAAGAGGATTGGGTACCTCCCCCAGATACCCCCTGTAAAGGGGGACATAACAGGATATGAGATATTCGACTTCTACACAGACCTCCATGGGATAGATTTGGATGCTGATAAATGGTTTGAAATGTTCGGTTTGGAGGACGCTATGGATCTCCCCCTAGACGGATATAGCGGTGGGATGAGGCAGAGGCTATTCCTAATGATGGCTATAGCCCATGAACCGGTGCTCACCATACTGGATGAGCCTATGAATAATCTAGACAGCCTGGGTAAGACCCTACTTGTAGACATCATAAACAACTGGAAGAAGATGGGTAGGAGCTTCCTATTGAGTGGACATAGACTGACGGATTTCATAGTATATGCTGACGAAGTGATACTTTTAGATGATGGGAGGATTATATACCATGGGTCGATAGCCCCATTATTCGAGGTGTTAGGCTTCGGCAGGATCCACATATATTCTCCAAATGGTTCTCTAGAGGATGTTGCCAGGGCCATAGGCGGCGAGCTACTGGATAGAAATAGGCTAATAATACATGCTTCAGACATTCACATGGTTCTAAAGTCTATAGTGGATATGGGTATAAGGAGCTTCTTCCTTGAGGAGCCAACTATAGATGCGATTATAGCGAGGTTGAAGGGGGATGAATAGAGTATTTCTCATCTTGAAAGAGGAGTTTCTGACTGGTATAAGGAATAGGTGGCTACTGATATATACGTTCTCATACCTGCTTCTCGCAATGACTATCTCCCCATTCTCATTGGCTGGACTTAACATACTGGGTATGAAGGCCGTGGGTAAGATACTCTCCTCGCTGATAAACCTCTCTCTCTACCTGATACCGCTAATCAGCCTCATAATCTCATCGATCTCGATAGTGGGGGATAGGGAGACCAACTATATGGAGTGGCTGATGTCCAACCCGATAACGGAGTGGGAGTATCTAGTGGGGAAGTATCTAGGAATAGTGTCATCAATATCATTCTCTACCCTAACTGGTTTTGGGCTTGCAAGTTGGTTTGTAATCCTATTCCTCCCCCCTGAAGACGTATCCAAATACCTTATGTTGATAGGTATCTCTCTCATAGCCTCCCTTGTATACATCGCGGTCGGTCTAGCCATAAGTATATACAGTGGATCTAGATATCAGGCTCTCGGTACCTCTTTCTTCATATGGTTCTTCTTCATCTTCATCTTCGACCTGATAATGATGAGCTTCATCCTGAGCTATGTAAAGAGCGTTTTCCTCTCCTCATTAATAGCGGTATCCAACCCTATAGAGGCTATTAGACTATATATGATATACGTTATCGACCCTGAACTCACCTTTCTAGGCTTCACTGGTATCGGGGTTGTTAGGGAGAACATTGACATATTGTTGTTAGCTGCGACGGCGACGCTAGCAGCATATACTGCGTTCTTCACCTACCTAGGATACCGTAGACTCAGAAGGCAAGATCTTATATAACTGGTTAAACCTTAGAATGGGATATATTAAATGTATATGTCTGATGCGGGTCTGGATAGGCTCTTCAACCCTAGGTCTGTAGCTGTTTTAGGAGCGTCTACAAAAGAGGGTAAGGTTGGTTATGAGCTGCTTAAAAACCTTATTCTAGGCGGTTATGAAGGGGAGATATACCCGGTGAACCCCAAGGGAGGCTCAATATTTAACCTGGAATTCTATCGAGATCCTCATGAGCTTCCAGAGGATATAGACCTTGCACTTATAGCGTTGCCCGGTGATAAGGCTATAGAAAGTCTTAAGACACTGGCTTACAAGGGTCTGGGAGGTGCCGTAGTATATGCAGCAGGTTTTGAGGAGAGTGGGGATATGGATAGGGTGAGGGAGTTGAAAAATATTGTTGATGAGACTGGTGTAAGGGTTATAGGTCCTAACTGTGCAGGCTTCATATATGGTGGGTCGAGGCTATACGCAGGCTTCGTTCCAGGGGTTGAGTATGGTGACCTCGGTCTTATAAGCCAGAGTGGCGCCTTCTCCGCGGTGGTAAATACTTATCTCAGAAGTAAGGGCCTCGGCCTAAAGCTATTGGCAACATTGGGTAATAGGGCTGATGTTTCTGAGGCGGATATAATAAGGTATTTCAGCGACTCTATACCGGTGTACATGCTGTATATAGAGGGTTTACCTGGATTGGTCGGTAGGGAGCTGGCATACTCTATAAAGTCTTCTAATGCACCCGTGGTAGTTCTAAAAGGTGGTGTATCCATGGAGAGTGGGAGGGCTTTAATGAGCCATACCGCCTCAGTGGCTGGAGATTATATGATGTTTAGAGACATCATTGAATCGGTAGGTGGATATGTGGTTAGGGATTATATCGAGTTGGTTGATGTAGCTGAATCAGTGTATAGATTGGATCCTCCTAGTGGGGTTAGTGTAGCTATAGTTACTAATGGAGGTGGCCCAGCAGTCATACTTATGGACCACCTGTCTGGTGGTGGTTTGAGGATTGATAATACGCCTAGAGAGATAGTTGGGAAGCTGGGCTTCCTAAGAAAATATATGAATAGAGGGAACCCTATAGATTTAACTGCGGATGGAGATGAGGACCTATATTACCACACTATATCCATACTTATGAAGGACTCATGGCCCGATATAATTGTCTCTATACATGTGCCTCCGAGTCTTATTGATCCGTATAAGGTTATGAAGTCTGTTGCCGATGCCTATGTGGATAGCGGTGGTGTCAAGCCTCTCATCCCCCTTTTCATGGGTGTAGAGATGAGCGAGTATGTGAGGATTCTCGGTGGTGTAGGCCTCCCAACACCGACTACACATAGGTCGGCGGCTGAGTCAATAAAGTATTTGGTTATGAGGAGGGAGGCTCCCCCCCATCGATAGGGAGCGGGGTATATTCTACTCCTGGCCTCCTCTGCTGTGCCTGTGGGTATAAGTCCATAAGCTCATATATCTCTGGAGGTATCTCGGTTTTAATATTCAACCCCATCTCCCTAGCCTTCTCAGGGGTTATTGGGTAGCTATGTGTCCACTCACCCCTTGTGAGTAGGTCTGCAATCTTCTCAGCTCTCTCCAAATCCATCTTGTCGATCAACAACTCTGTGATAACCTCCCTCATCTCCCTTATGGACTTCTCCGCGATGTCTGCAAGTACTAGTAGGTTGTCACCAGCCTTATCCCCCTTCTTCTCCGCTGCCTTGATTATGCTTGGTGCGGGCATTGGTGGTGTCTGGCCTCCTAAGCCTATCTGTGGGTCGAGTGGGCCTAGGACGGCTGATTCATCCATCCATATCTCATCCGCTGCTAATGCTATTAGGGTTCCACCTGACATGGCGTAGTGGGGGATTATAACTACCTTCTTAGAGGGATGTTTCTTAAGGGCTCTGGCTATCTGTGTCGCCGCCAGCACAAGCCCCCCTGGAGTATGTAGGACTAGCGCTATTGGAGTATCCCTAGGAGTGGTTCTTATCGCCCTCAGAACCTCCTCACTATCCTCAATGTCTATATATCTATATATTGGTATCCCTAGGAATCCAACCCTCTCCTGCCTATGTATCATAGTTATGAATCTCATCCCATACTTCCTCTCCAAATGTCTAAGTAGGTTCAGCCTAGTCATCCTTAGATTCCTAGCCTGTATATATGTTGAGAATGGCATTATGAAGAATAGTAGCCAGAATAGAAACCATATTATACTTCCTATATCTATCTGGTCCAGCTGTAGAGAGTACCTTGAAAACTCTAGATACGTAATCATGTATACAATATATAACCACAAATTAGATAAGGATTGACATCTAGATCTCCTCTATAGCGATCTCCATCAACCTCCTATACACTAGTACACCTACCAGATATATTGCTATCGATAGTATGGACACTATCACCAGGTCATTAAGGACTTGATATATTGATACGTCGTATATAAGTATGTTCATCATAGTATTTATAAGTCTACTTACTGGGAAAGACTCTGCAAAGTCCCTTATATATGGTGGGAGCCAGGTGTAGGGGACTAGTATCCCCCCGAGAAACATTAGTGGGAAGGCTATCATATTGACCAGTGCCGTTGCCCCCTCAATCGTCTTAGGGAGTAGAGAGAGTATTAGTCCTAGACCCGTCATGAACAGGCTTCCTATTATACCGATGCTTATGAGGAGAAGTGCCTTGTCCATCGTCATTAGGCTATAGTCTGCCCCTAGGATTAGGCCTCCAGCAAGGATAGATAATGTAGATACCGTTATAGATACGAATGTGGCTAATGTATCAGACACCAATAGTGTGAGGCTTGTTATCGGGCTTGATATTATAAGCTTAAGTATCCCCTGTTGCTTCTTAGCGATAACCATCATCACTCCGGAGAAGAGTCCTATGAAAAGTATCTGTACACCTACCATCCTCACAACCATAACCAATGTCAGTGCCCCTCTATCAAGATAGATCTCAGGCTCCACCTCCTCCATATCCGTTGATATAGGGTCAATGATTAAATCTACGAATGTGGTGGCGTTTGGAGGTATGAATGGGTCGGCTAACCTCCTAAACCGTGACCTAATCTCCTCCTCAACACCGTTTATAACGGCTTTAATTATCGAGGCCGCCAACTCACTCTCCTGAACGCCCTCTAGGAAATATATCTTTGTCGATAGGCCATCCTCAATCGAGCCTCTAACCACGAGCCCAGCCTGAATCGACCCGTTTCTAAGCATCTGCAACATGGTTTCCTCGTCTCCTACCAACTCCAACTCTATAGAGGATATATTTCCCAGGATCTCCTTGAATAGATCCTCCTCCTCGAGAAGGGCAATCTCCACACTCGTCTGATCCGGATTGGCAAAGACTAGGCTGAGTATAACCAGCATTATTATTGGGAATATGACGACCCAAAAGACGGTCTCCTTAGACTTTAACAATGCCTTTACATATGCGTATATCTCGGATAGGAGTTGCCATAGGATGGTCATGATAGCTCCTCCCCAGTCAATCTTATAAAGACTTCTGAGAGGGAGGGCTCCACTATCTCTATCTTCCTCAGGGTCAGGCCTCTCACCCTAAAAGCGTTTAATACGTCATCAACCTCAACCCCATCCAGGCTATACCTGGCAGTTGATCCTATAACCAATGGTTTCACCCCATCCACGTCAGGCGGCTCTCCCCCCTCGAACCACACTATAGCCTGAGGATGTGGGACATACCTCTCTATCAACTCTCTAGGTTCACCCTCCTCCACAACCCTTCCCCTGTGGAATAGATACACATATTGTGAGAACCTCTCAACCTCGTATCCATCGTGGCTGGAGAAGATGATGGTTTTATCCCCACATATCTCAAGTAGTAGGCTCCAGAGCTCCTCCCTAGATTTCGGGTCTAGTCCCGAGGCAGGCTCATCTAGAATAATTATGTCTGGATCATGGATGAGTGATGCGGCGATAGCCAACCTCCTCCTCATCCCTCCACTGTAGCTGGACACCCTTCTCCTCCTAGAGTTCCATAGACCCACATCCCTCAATAATTTTCTAGCCCTCCTACCAGCCTCAGAGATAGAGAGACCCCTCAATAAACCTATGTATATCAGGTTATCTATACCCGTTAGGTAGTTAAAGAATGGCATGTCTTGAATTGCTATACCCACCCTCTTCCTAGCCTCGATATAGCCGTCTCCCCACATGGAGTAACCCTGTATAGATACCTCTCCTTTGTCGGGCTTCAAAACCCCTCCTATTATATTGAGTGTAGTGGTTTTACCACTTCCGTTAGGCCCCATCAAGGCATATATTCCCTCATTAAATACTAGGGATACATCTTCAACCGCCTTTACCCCGTTTCTATAGGTCTTCGATATGTTTAAAACTTGTATAGTGGGCATATATTCTACTTGGATATATTAAACTATAATATAAAGATGGTAAATGTAGGTTCTATGGAGGAAATATGATGAACGGCGTTGAGCCGAAAGATCTATTCTACGTATCGATAATACTGTTTCTGCTTTTCATAAATGTGGGAATGTATATAAACGTAACTACACTTTTGGATAAATATAATGAGCTTAGTCTCGAGTATGATAGTCTTGACAGGGAGTATAGAGAGTTACTGGGTGCGGTGATGGATATCAGGAGGCTAAACGCATCTATAGACATTGATAGTAGATGGGATGTCAACTGGTGGATTGTGGGAGTGGCCTACGACGGAACCTCTTTAACAGGTATGGTAGTTGACTTTATGATGTCAGTCAGGCTTGGGTCAGGAAGGGTGTATATCGACCTCAATACACCCATTGGTCTAGATGTCCAGGAGAGCCTCATAATAGCGAAGTATGTGGTCTCCTCCTCTCTAGATGTAGATCTAGACAGGTATGATATCATCTTGAGGATAGATGCTCCAGATAATGCCGCGGCTGTAGACGGGCCCAGTGCTGGTTTGGCTCTAGCTCTCGCCATGGCCTCCGTCTTTGAGGATGGTATACTTCTCGAAGGCGTCTGTGTTACAGGTTCACTAAACATCTATGGATATGTGGAGAAGGTTGGAGGTATACTGGAGAAGTCACTTGCATGTGTTGAGAGGGGGATAGACACTATACTCGTCCCTATGGGACAGTCTAGGGTAACTATTATGGTTGAGAGGACCATGGAGATATTCCCCGGATTAAGCATAAGGACTACGGTTGAGGAGGAGGTGGAGCTTATAGATTATCTATACGAGATGTATGGTTATGAAGTAGATGTGTACGAGGTTGGAAGCTTTGAGGACGCTCTCTCTCTACTAAGCTCTCTATATAGTCTCAAGGTATCCCCTTCCTAGATATCTCTCAAGAGCCTTGTAAAGTGCATGGTATAGTATGACCCCGCCCCCAGCCAATATCATCCTCTCTATGGGATACACTATAGATGTAGCTATCCATATCCCTATAAACGCGTCATAATCAATTATGTTTGGATAGTACATAGCCATGAATAGGAGGGTGCCAGTGGCCTGTCCCGAGGCTGCCCCCAATAGGATGCTAAGCTCCCTCCCATATCTTCTCCAGCTTATGGCTCCCAGGGTGTAGAGGGAGAGAACAGCTAAGTGGAACCATGCGTGGAGTGGGTATGTCCATATAATTCCAACATCGGGGTATATTAAGTATCCTGCGAGTATAGGTAGATAGATCGTTAGAGGTTTCCACCAACTGTATTTATAAAGGGATGTAGTTGCTGCAGCAACCGTGGCTGGTAGGAAGCCTAGGGCATAGAATGGTGGTGCCATAGAAAATGCTGACCCAAGACCAGCCCCCAAGGCAACCGCTAGAACAGATATCTCAGGTGGAAATAGGGCAGAAGTGGTTAACACCCATATCTGGCTAAGTCTTATCGTGGCCCCGGGCAAGCCGATTACTGGAAACCCGATTGGGATGAATCTCAATATAAAGAAGGTGGATGCCAGTACACCTGTTAAGGCTATCTTCCTGGATATGTTCATCAAGGAATACCTATTACATCAAACATAGTTCTAAGCCGCATGTATTATTTCGATATACGATGTGGTATGGTGTATAAGTCTATTTTTATAGTCTTAGTGAGAGGGAGAATTTCACGTGTATACTATTTACTTCTCCCCGATTATCTTCCTAAGTACGTACTGGAGTATCCCTCCATTCCTATAGTACTCCACCTCTACCCAGCTATCCAGCCTTGCTATCCCACGGAACACTATCTTCTCACCATCCTCTTTCAAAGCCTCTATAGTCAGGATCTTCTGAGGCTGTAGCCCCGTCGACAAACCCAGTATATTGTATACTTCACTTCCGTCTAGACCTAGCGACTCCCGGTTTTCACCATCCATGAACTGGATCGGGAGTATAGACATCCCTATAAGATTGCTTCTATGTATTCTCTCGAAGCTCTCCGCCAGCACTGCCTTGACACCTAATAGGTAGGGGCCTTTAGCCGCCCAATCCCTACTACTCCCCACGCCATAGTTTTTACCCGCAATAACAATCAGTGGGGTTCCATCCCTTCTATATCTCATTGCGGCGTCATATACTGTTGTCACCTCCTTAGTAGGCCAGTATATGGTGTATCCCCCCTCTCTATCCACGAGAAGATTTCTAATTTTTGGGTTTGCGAATGTCCCTCTCATCATAACCTCATGGTTCCCTCTCCTAGCGCCGTATGTACCGAATTTAGAGGGTGGCACCCCTTCTTCTTTGAGATACTTTCCAGCTGGGCTATCCTCTGGGATTGGGCCTGCGGGGCTTATATGGTCTGTAGATACCCTGTCTCCCAGGGATACGAGGACCCTCGCCCCGATAATGTCCTCTGGCTCCTTCACCTGTGGAGTGAATCCTTCGAAGAAAGGCGGTTTCTTGATATATGTTGACTTTTCATCCCAGTCGTAGAATATTGATTCCGGGGCTTCTATCCTTCTCCACCTCTCAGGACCTTTATATACATCCCTATACCTCTCCATGTAGAGGTCGGGCTTGACGTACCTATTTATATATTCCCTAATCTCATTTGTGGATGGCCATATATCCCTTAGATAGACTGGCTTTCCATCCCTCCTATATCCTATAGGCTCCCTGTAGGGATCCCAGTTTATATATCCCTTGAGTGCGTATGCGACAACTAGTATGGGGCTGGCTAGGAAGTTTCCAGCAGTCAACGGATGTATCCTTCCTAGGAAGTTTCTATTACCACTTAACACCGTGGCTGAATATATGTCATTCTCCCTTATCGCGTCTTCAACTGGCTTTAGAAGGGGACCCGCATTACCTATACATGTTGTGCATCCGAAAGCTACTACGTGAAATCCTAGAGCCTCAAGATATGGGAGTAACCCTCCATCAGCCAAGTAGGTTGGTACTACGCTACTTCCAGGAGCGAAGCTCGTCTTGACCCATGGCTTGGTGGATAACCCCTCTCTCACAGCGTTCCTAGCTAATAGGCCCGCACCTACCAGGACAGATGGGTTTGAAGTGTTTGTGCAGCTCGTGATAGCGGATATAACGACTATCCCATCCCTAATCTCAAACCCGACGTCACCAAGATCGATCTCGGCTTTACCCCCGCCTCCTCTCCTCCTTCTATACTCTTCAATCAGCTGCTCAATAATCTCTTTAGACTTGTCTAATGGTATCCTATCCTCGGGGTTTGCAGGTCCAGCTATTGACGGCTCTACCTGGGAGAGGTCAAACCTGAGTTTATACGGGTATTCAGGTTCCAACGTATAGTCGTAGTAGAGGCCTTGCCTAAGTGTATACATCTCTACGAGTCTCACATGCATAGGATCCCTACCTGTAAGCCTCAAGTAGTCCAGTGTATTCCTATCTACGGGGAAGAAGCCTGTCGTAGCCCCATACTCAGGTGCCATATTTGATATCGTCGTTCTATCAAATGCAAGGAGATGCTCCATCCCCTCACCGTAGAACTCTACAATCCTCCCTACGGTGGGGATGCCAGCCTTCTTCCTAAGGAACTCGGTTATCGATAAGACTATATCAGTGGCTGTGACGCCCTCCCGAGGCTCTCCAACCAGCTCTACACCTATAACCTCGGGTAATATCATGTAGTAAGGCTCTCCCAGTAACACTGCTTCAGCCTCTATCCCACCTACGCCCCATGCCAAGACACCTATTCCGCTGACCATTGGGGTGTGGCTGTCTGTCCCTATCAGGGTGTCGGGGAAAGCTATATATCCATCAGGTGATTCAGATGTAGCCACTACCCTTGCAAGATATTCTATATTCACCTGATGTACTATTCCGACGCCAGCTGGTACTACCTTCAGCCTCTTGAATGCCTTCTGAGCCCACTTCAATATCCTATATCTTTCCTCATATAGGCTGAATTCAGACATTATATTTAGTTGCAACGCTTCTTTAAAGCCGTAGTAGTCGACCTTCACACTGTGGTCTACAATTAGATGTGCATCTATAAAGGTATCTACCTTATCAGGGTCGACTCCATATTTAGCGGCCTCATCTCTTAGCGCCGCCAAGTCGACTATTAATGGGACGCCTGTATAGTCTTGAAGTAGAACCCTGTAAGGCATATAGGGAATTGTCTCTCTACCCATGCCGCTCCTCCAGTTCATGACCTTTTTCAAATCCTCCTCATTCACTAGACCGCCATCTAACTTTCTAAGGATATTCTCAATGAAAATCTTTATTGTATATGGAGCCTTCTCTACATCGGTGTATCCTATCTCCTCCAGTCTAGACAGGCTGTATATCCTATACTTTCTACCGTCTAACTCGAGGTAATCCCTACTAAGTTTTAGAGCTTCTCCCGCCTCCAATCTAAACACCACTTATTTTATCTCTAGTCACGAAAATAATAATTCAAATATATCTATCCCCCATGTCTTCAACAGGTATGCAGTGGATGTAATGCCTCCCAGATATAGGAATATTTTATTCACTACGTTGTTGTCTGACCTGAATAGTTTGAGGGATATGCTCCACCCGCTCAGTGGGTAGAATGGCTTTAGAGGGGTATATGTAAATATGTCTCCAAGTATATGTGTCGACTGTGCAGCGAAGAGGACTGTGAAGCCGGTCCAGAAACCCAGTCCAGTATGCATAGTCAATACACCCGCTCCAATGGATGTTACTAGTGAGGTAACTAGTGAGTGTGTAACTCCCCTATGCTTTATTCTAAGCTTAAGATCTATATCGGGTATGAAGCTTAAAACGCTTGATAATACTCCGAGGAGGTACACGTCTAGCGTGTATATCCCCATAGTCCAAGCCACTGTAAACCATACTAGTAGGGTGAATCCGAAGTGGCCATCCCTATCCATATCTCGATAGACCTCCATATATAGGCTTACCCTATTATGAAATGGGCCTAAAAATATAGTTTATCCACTACACTCCATTTTATCTTATATACAGAGACTATTTATTATGCCATGAAGTACATGGCTGTGGCGGATAAATACTTCTTGAATACGGGTAGGAGGTTTCATAGAGAGATTATATGGGCTATGGGGGCTATAAAGTACTCTGCTGCAGAGGCAAATAGGGAGCTAGGAATCCTGGAGGAGGGTATCGCGGAATCGATAGCTAAGGTTTCTAGAAGGTTGATGAGTGGCGAGTTGGATAGTGAGATCACGGTTGACGTCTTCCAGACTGGGAGCGGGACTGGATTGAACATGAATGTGAATGAGGTTATTGCCAGATATGCATCTAAGGAGGCGGGTGTGGAGATACACCCTAACAACCATGTAAATATGAGTCAGAGTAGTAATGACGTTGTTCCTTCAGCCATTAGGCTGGCGGCTCTGAAGAGGTTCCAGACGTTTAGAGAAGTATATGTGGCTTTCCTAGGTAGCCTCAAGAGGGCTGCTAGAACGTTCTCAGACGTGGTTAAGCCTGGTAGGACTCATTTGAGGGACGCGTTGCCAGTTACGCTGGGTCAGGAGCTGGGCGCCTTCCTAGACGGATTATCCAGGGATCTGGAGTACCTCGAGAGAAGTTTAGAGATGGTTAGAGAGCTCCCACTAGGCGGTACTGCAGTGGGGACGGGCTTCAACACACCAACTAACTATATAGATACTGTATTCAAACATCTTAGGAACGTTACTGGGTTGGAGGTCAGACCCGCTGAAGATAGGTTTAGGGCGACTAGGCTGATAACTGACATGGCTATGGTGAGCAGTTCCCTAAAGATGGTAGCTTTGGATTTGTATAGGCTATCCCAAGACATTAGACTCATGTTCTCAGGCCCCTTTACAGGTCTAAACGAGATAGATATTCCGATGGATATAGCTGGAAGTAGCATGATGCCTGGGAAGACAAATCCCGTGACTGTAGAAGCCGTTCTACAGGCGTCCGCCTACATAATGGGTCTAGACCACTCAAACCAGATACTATCTATGCTTGGTGAGCTTGAACTAAGCATGGGAATCCCATTAATGGGGTATAACGTGATAGAGATGATGAATATCCTAGAGACATCCTTGGAAAAGATGTCGAAGAACGTGATCGATGTCTTGACACCCAGGGCTGAGTATATGGAGAGGCAGGCGATGAAGAGCCCCTCCCTAGTCACAGCCTTGGTCCCCATCATCGGGTATGATAAGGCTGCCGAGCTGGGTAGAAAGATATCTGAGGGAATGGATCTTGTAGAGGCGCTGAAATCAATCGGATATAGTGATCAGGAGGTGAGGAGGCTCCTCGACGTGAAGAGGATGACTAGACCAGGCATATACGTTTTAGAGGATAGAGAGTAGATACCTATATATATGACGTCCCACTTATTTATCTCAAGGGATATACTTGAGACTCGACTCTGGAAAGGGGTTGACTTTCGATGATGTACTCCTGAAGCCTAGGTATAGCAGGGTAAGGAGTAGGTCTGAGGTCGACACATCGACGTATTTAACGAGGCGGATTAAGCTGAATATCCCATTGGTATCCTCACCAATGGATACCGTTACAGAGCATAGTATGGCTATAGCACTGGCTAGGCTAGGGGGTATAGGGATAATCCATAGGTTCACCTCTATAGAGAGACAGGTTGGGGAGATTAGGAAGGTTAAACGTGCGGAGAACATTGTGATTAGGGATCCATATAGGATTTCGCCAGACTCTACTGTTGGGGATGCGAGGAGGGTTATGGAGGAGAAGGGTGTAAGTGGGCTTCTAGTCGTCTCTGATGATGGCCGTCTAAAGGGTATCTTGACGAGTAGAGACATCCTATTCCAGGGGGATGACACGCCTGTAAGGGAGGTTATGACTCCTAGGGAGAAGCTTATCGTGGCTCATGAGGATATCGACCTTGACTCTGCTAAGAAGCTCCTCTGGAGGTATAGGATTGAGAAGCTCCCCATTGTAGACGATGAGTGGAGGGTTAAGGGGCTGATAACGGCTGCAGATATTATCAAGAAGATCCAATATCCAAATGCTGCAAGGGATAGGAAGGGGCGTCTCCTAGTTGGGGCTGCCGTAGGTATTAGAGGGGACTATATGGAGAGGGCTGAGAAGCTGTATGAGGCTGAGGCCGATGTGCTGGCTATCGACGTCGCCCATGGACATATGGAGCGGGCTCTAGAAGTTATCAAGGAGTTGAAGAGATCTTTTGGAGAGGATATTGATGTGATAGGTGGGAACATAGCTACTTATGAGGGGGCTAGGGATGTCATAAAGATGGGTTCTGACGCTGTAAGGGTGGGGATAGGTCCTGGATCCACATGCACCACTAGGATAGTT
>Ga0256839_1000046_pt1 | contig 144136 bp, 138 predicted proteins | sample 354166metaG_FD_185968 | JGI IMG/M metagenome (GOLD analysis project Ga0256839, IMG submission 185968) | Hydrothermal vent microbial communities from Mid Atlantic Ridge, Atlantic Ocean - 354-166 | ecosystem: Environmental > Aquatic > Marine > Hydrothermal vents | place: Atlantic Ocean: Mid...
TCAATGGCTTTTATAATCCTCGCCGCAGACATTCTGCACTAGGCTGGAAAAGTCCCTTGGCTTTCGAAAGGTTTGCCGCCTAAATGAGTTCATGGAGCGGCACTAAACCGCGACAGGTCCATACTGGAAACTGCCACGATAACGCCGTCGTCGAGAGCCTTTTTAACCTGCTGAAACGTGAACGCATTCGGCGCAGGACTTACAAAACCAGGGAAGACGCAAGACGTGATGTGTTCGACTACATTGAAATGTTCTACAATCCGAAACGCAAACACGCTAGAAAAGGGATGCTGTCGCCCGTAGAGTTCGAAAGGCAGCAGAAAATAAACAAGAAGGTGTCTACAAATCTAGGGGCTATTCAGTCACAGATGAAGACCGTCGCACCCCAAGAATACAAAAAACACACTGCCGATACCTACTTCACTTGTAGCCCAGATTTCGCCGCCATTTCGCAACAAGAGTTTTTGAGAAATAGACAGCCCGAGTCCGGTGCCTTGGCTCTGTTTTGTCGTGAAAAACGGGTCAAATATGCGCAGCAGTTTTTCGTCGGTAATGCCAGTTCCGGTGTCACTCATTTTTAGTAATATGCCTTCTTGGCCCGCCCTTTTATGGTCACAACACTCTATCTTCAAATCCCCGCCATTAGGCATGGCGTGGATGGCGTTGACCATCAGGTTTATCAAGACCTGCTGGAGTTCTGTCTTGTTCATGCCAACGGATCTGGTGGCTGAAAGCACAAGCGTTAACTCTATCCTTGCTTTGTCAAATAAATGTCGCACCAATGGCAGCGTGTCTTCGACAACATCGTTGGGAGAATATTCCACTACGCTTCCGGCAAATTCGTCTGGGCGCGCGAACTGCAATAGCTTGCTTACAAGCGCGTTAATTCTGTGAACTTGTTCATCCAAAAGCCTGAATTCAGTGTCAAACTCGTGCGCTGCCTCCTCCATGGTTTCGCGAATTACGTCAATATTGCCCTGAATCACAGCCACGGGGTTGTTGATCTCGTGCGCGACACTCGCGGTGATCTCGCCAATCGCGGCCAGTTTTTCCGAAACAACAAGCTGTTTGGTTGTGGCTTCCAGCCGTTGATTGGCGTCGGATAGCTCTTTGGTCCGTGCCCGAACCCTTGTTTCAAGCTCATCTGCCCAATCGCGCAGGCGCTGATCTCGCTCTTGCACATTGTCCAGCAAGGCATCAAGCTGGCTTGAAACCAGTGAAATTTCGTTGCTTTTATTTTCAAGCGCCGTGCGGGCAGAAAGGTCTCCGGATTCCACCGCTGCGATTGTGTTAACCATTCTTTCCAGAGGTTTAAACACCCCGCGTGCGAGGCGTAAAAACAACGGCACCGAGAGGAGCAAAAGCAGGGCGAAGCCGCCACCAATCAACCAAAGGGTTTGGGCTTTGGCCGCGCGGTAGGGGCTGTCCAGAAACCCGACATAAAGCATGCCAATGCGGTTGCCAAAGCTATCAAGCAGGGGCTCATAGGCAGAAATATACCAGTCATTCACCACAAAGGCACGGTCGAGCCATGTGCGGCCCTCATCCAGCACTGCGGCGCGCACCTCCTTGGAAACCCGCGTGCCAAGGGCGCGCACATCTTCAAAAAGCCGCACATTGGTTGAGATGCGTACATCTTCCAAAAACAGGGTAGTGGTGCCCAGACTGCCTTCTGTCAGGCTTGCCTGCGGATAAACCAAAGCATTAATCGTATCGATAAAATCCAGATTTTTATTGAGCAAGACCCCAGCCACCAGTGCACCATTGCCCACACTTACCGGCGCGGCGCTATGCACCACCATGCCCCGTGTTTCCTCGGATTGAGTGCTCGGCAGAGCGGCTTCAGTCGGAACAAGCGGAATATTAGCGCGCGTGGCCAGTACCGGGTCAAAGGCCGCAAGATTTCCGGCGGTAAAAAGATCAATTTCTGCGCCGCCAGTGCCGGTAAGTGCGCTTTTCACCACAGGCCATCGCGCAGGGTTTTGGGGGGCATCAAGACTGCTGGCGGTTATAATTTCGCCATTCGGTTTCAGCAGATACAGAAAATCAAATCCATTTTTTTGCCGTGCTGTTTCCAGCAACTCTGCTAGCGTATCGGATTCATATGCATGTAAAAAATCTGCCGAGGCCCCAAGCGCCTGCAGGTTTTCAAAGCTCCGCTCCCTTAGGCCGGCAAGATATTGGCGGGCAATGGTCAGTTCGCTGTTCACCTTGGCAATCAGCAGGTTATCAAAACGCTCTGACCAGTTATAAATAATCACACTGCCAAAGAGCGGCATAACTAAAAGCATGGGTAAGAGCGCAATGATTAACAGGCGTGCACGCACAGATCGGTACCACGGGATCATAACCGTTTTGCCTTTATCAGCCATTCCACATCGCGCATTTGCGATCAATGGTCTTGCGCGAAACCCCAAGTCGGCGCGCGGCTTCGGCACGGTTACCGCCGCTATCCGTCAGCACATTTAATATGTGGCGGCGCTCAACCGCGGCAAGGGAATCCACAGCCACTTCGTCAGGGTGTTCGTCATCACTAAATTCGGGCGGGAATTCGCCATGAATGAGTGAACGTTCTATAAGGTTGCGCAACTCACGCACATTTCCAGGCCAGTCATAACTGGAAAGCCGCAGCAAAACCCCTTCGGTCAGCGGCAATGGCGCCACGCCCAGCTCGTCGGATATTTTCTTCATAAACATGTTGGACAATTCCAGAATATCGCCCTTGCGCTCGATCAGCCGAGGCATTTTGACATTTACCACATTGATCCGATGATACAAATCTGCCCGAAAGCGCCCCTCGGCCACGGCCTTTTCAAGGTTGGCATTAGTCGCAAACATAAAGCGCAAATTAAGCGGCACTTCGCGCAAGGAACCAATGGGCCGAATGCGCATTTCCTCGATCACCCGCAGCAGCGTGCCTTGCACCTTCAGGGGTAGCTCGGCAATTTCATCCAGAAACAGCGTGCCGCCGCGAGCATGAAACAGCAGCCCGTCCTGGTGGGTGTCGCCTGCGGGGTCATGCTTGATATAGCCAAACAGCTCGTTGGCGATGGCCTCGGCTGAAATGGTCGCGCAATTCACCGGCACAAATGGAAAATCGGCGCGGTCCGACATGGCGTGCAGGGTGCGCGCCACCACCTCTTTGCCTGTGCCACTGGCACCGGTAAACAACACCGAGGTGGGCAAGGGCGCAACGCGCTCGAGCGTGCTACGAATATATCTGACCTCGTCGGAACGGCCAAGCAAGCGCCCATGGCCGCAGAGCTTTTCAGAGGCCAGCTCGTATTTCAGCAGGTAGTTCTCGCGGCGCAACTCTTGGCGGTCAAAGCAGCGCGCCACGGCATTCAGCAGCTGATTGGAGCGAAAAGGCTTCAGCATAAAATCTGCCATACCCGCACGCAAAGCCTCGATCGCGGTTTCGAGATCAGCAAAGGCGGTGATCAGAATCGCATCGGCAAAAAAACCGACCTTGCGCTGCTCTTTTATCCAGTCCAGCCCGTTTTGACCGGGCATAATATTGTCAATCACCACAATATCGAAGTGGTTTTCATCCAGCAGCGCTGCGGCTTCTTTTACATTGGCCGCCTGCTCCACCCGTTTGCAACGCGGTCCGAGGATTTTAACGAGGAAATTCCGCATGCCCGGTTCATCATCGATCACCAAGACCGATATTTGCGCCAACCCCGCGCCAAATTCTGACGCGGGGTTGGTAAGGTCGTTATTCACAGCTACTGCCGGCTTTGCCATTGGTCACACCCTGTTTGGCTATTCCGCAGGGGCTTCCTTCGCGGGTTTAGCCATTACCTCTTCATACCAGAGGTCATGATGCTCTTTTGCCCATTGGGTTTCAACCCTGCCTTTGGTCATTGAAGGCAACGCGCCCTCCATGCCGATGCTGCCAAGGTAAATATGGGCGATAATCACCGCCATATAGACAAAGGCAATAATGGTATGCAGCAGGTTAGCGTATTGCATTTCCTCTTGCGGGGCCAGTACGGTATCAAAGGGCGCGATCCCCAGCAGGCTAGGCAGGCCAAGGCTGTTCGCCGCTTCCAAAACCGGCGTTAAAAAGCTGATCTGGTAGGGAAACAGCAGCGACAGGCCCGTAAGCGAGATGATGACCCCGAAGAACATCACCATCCAGAACAGAATTTTTTCGCCCGCATTGAATTTACCCGCCGAAGGGTGAACGCCTTTCTTAAACATCCCCCCTGCCACAATCAGCCATTTGAAATCCACTTTGGCGGGCAGGTTTTTCCAAGCCCAGAGGATAAAGCTGAGGATCACGCCAAACATAAAGGCCCATGCAATATAGTGATGCACCAGTTTGCCTATCCCCGCGATTGGCATGAAAATATCTTTGCCAAAAAGCGGAATAAACGCGATGCGGCCAAACAGCAAACTCAGGCCGGTGACCGCCAAAATCACAAAAGGAATGGCCATGGTCCAGTGGGCCAGCCGCTCGATTAGGCGAAAGCGTAAAACTGTCTCGCCAGTTTTCTCACCCTCGATGAGGATTTTGCCTCGAATGGCATAAAACCCTGCCAGCCCGACAATAACCGCCAGCAGCAGGTAGCCGCCATAGGTGCGAATTGGCCCGTTGCGCCAGTTTAGCCAGCGCATGCCGCCATCTTGAATAACCACATTCCCCGCCGGTGAGAGGTCTGTGGAAATAATATCGGCGCTGCCATAACGAAAGGCGCGCCAAAACTCGGGGTCCGCGATCCCGCCTAGCGTTCCAAGCTGGCCGGTAAGCGGCGCGGCTTGGTCTGGATTGCCAATGGCATCTTGCCGGAATTGGTCGTCTACCACCTCGCCACGCTGGCGCGCGAGGATATCTTCCAATGTTTGAGCGCCACCGGTCGTGGCGCGAAGATCATCTGCTGTTTGGGCTATACCGGGCAGGCCAGTGAGCAAAAACAGAAAAGTAGCCAGCACAAGGGCCGGGAATTTAAGCGCGAACATGGGGTGCTCCTTGAATACGTCGTTAGGCACCGGGGTGAGTAAACACCCCGGTGCCATATATGCGTTAAGCCGTTGGCTTAACCGCCAGCTTTTTGGTCATAGGCTGTGCCCCAGCCCCATGCACCAGAGCCGAAGCCCCGAGACACTACACGCTCACGATAGATGGCGGAAACGATGTCCCCGTCCCCCGCTAGCAGCGCTTTGGTCGAACACATCTCGGCACAGATCGGCAGCTTGCCCTCAGCAATACGGTTGCGACCGTACTTCTGGAATTCGGCCGCCGAGTTGTCCTCTTCAGGACCACCGGCACAGAAGGTGCATTTATCCATCTTGCCACGGCTACCAAAATTGCCGGCCTGCGGATATTGCGGCGCGCCAAACGGGCAGGCATAGAAGCAATAGCCACAACCGATGCAGAGGTCCTTGGAGTGCAGCACGATGCCGTCGGCTGTTTGGTAAAAACAGTCGGTTGGGCAAACGGCCATACAAGGCGCATCGGAGCAGTGCATACAGGCGATGGAGATCGACCGTTCGCCCGGCTTGCCATCACCAATGGTGACGACCTTCCGGCGGTTGATGCCCCAAGGGACTTCATGTTCGTTTTTACAAGCGGTTACGCAGGCGTTGCATTCAATGCAGCGTTCCGCGTCACAGAGAAACTTAACTCTTGCCATTTCTCAATTCTCCTTATGCTGCAGTGATTTTGCAGAGAGTCACTTTTGTCTCCTGCATTTGGGTAACGCTGTCATAACCATAGGTCATGGCGGTGTTGGCACTTTCGCCAAGCACAAAGGGCGCCGCGCCTTCGGGGTATTTGTCCCGCAGGTCTTTGCCCTGAAAATGCCCGCCGAAGTGGAACGGCATAAAGGCAACGCCCTCGCCGACCCGTTGGGTGACCAACGCCGCAACTTTGACCTTGCCGCCCTCAGGGCCTTCCAGCCACACTTGCTGACCATCACGGATACCGATGTTATTGGCATCGCGCGTGTTGATTTCAACAAACATTTCCTGCTGAAGCTCGGCCAACCAAGGATTCGAGCGACTTTCATCACCCCCGCCCTCGTATTCCACCAAACGACCCGAGGTCAGGATCATTGGATAATCCTTGCTGAAGTCGTTTTTCTGGATGCTCTCATACATGGTTGGCAAGCGATAGAATTGCTTGTCCGCGTATGTCGGGTAGTCTTCCACCAAGTCACGGCGGTTGGTGTAGAGTGGCTCACGGTGGAGCGGCACAGGGTCAGGGAAGGTCCAGACAACTGCACGCGCTTTGGCATTGCCAAATGGCGCACATTCGTGGCTGATCGCCACCCGCTGGATGCCGCCCGAAAGGTCGGTTTTCCAGTTGGTTTTTGGTCCGGCAACCGCGTCAATGCTTGCGCGCTCTTCAGCGGTCAGCTCGCCATCCCAGCCAAGATCCATCAGCATCTGCATGGTGAATTCAGGATAACCGTCCTGAATATCCGAGCCTTCGGAGTAAACCCCTTCAGCCAGCAGGTTCACCCCGTCACGCTCCACACCGAAACGGGCGCGGAAGGTCAGACCACCTTTGGAGACAGGTTTTGACATGTCATAAAGGTTTGGTGTGCCCGGATGCATGTCCTCTGGGTTGCCCCAGCAAGGCCATGGCAGGCCGTAATACTCACCATCGTTCGGGCCACCAATGGCCTGAAGGGTGGTGCGGTCAAACGTATGCTGGTTGGCCATGTGCGATTTAATGCGCTCAGGGCTTTGGCCCGTATAACCGATTGTCCACATCCCACCGTTAAACTCGCGGGTGATGTCTTCAATATTCGGCTCATCTTCGCCTTCCATGCTGATATTGCGGAACAAGCGCTCTGCAAAACCGAACTTCTTGGCGAATTTAGCCATAATAATGTGATCCGGTAGGGATTCAAACAATGGATCCACCACTTTATCACGCCATTGCAGTGAACGATTGGAAGCCGTTACCGAACCGCGGGTCTCGTATTGGGTCGAGGCTGGCAGCAGATAAACGCCATCGGTGCGATCATGCAAAACAGCAGAAACCGTCGGGTATGGGTCAATTACAACCAGCATATCCAGCTTTTCCATCGCCGCTTTCATTTCCGGCCCACGGGTTTGGCTGTTGGGTGCGTGGCCCCACAGCACCATGGCGCGCACATTATCGGGCTGGTCGATATTCTCTTTATCTTCCAACACGCCGTCAATCCAGCGCGATACCGGAATACCCTTGAGGTTCATCAAGGATTTCTCGGAACCATCCGCCGCTTTCAGGTTGTCAAACCGCCCTTTGAGCCAGTCGAGATCTTCATCCCAAACTCGCGCCCAATGCGCCCAAGCACCGCCTGAAAGGCCATAATAACCCGGCAAGCTGTGCGAAAGGATACAGAAGTCTGTTGCGCCTTGCACATTGTCGTGGCCGCGGAAAATGTTGGTGCCGCCACCGGAAACGCCCATATTGCCCAATGCCAGCTGCAAAATGCAATAAGCGCGGGTGTTGTTATTGCCCGTGTGGTGCTGGGTGCCACCCATGCACCAGATCAAAGTGCCGGGGCGGTTATTGGCCAAAGTGCGCGCAACACGCTCCATCTGGCTGCCCGGAACGCCGGTTACGCGCTCGACTTCTTCAGGGTTCCACTTCTTAACTTCGGCGCGGATTTCGTCCATGCCGTAAACGCGGGTGCGGATAAACTCTTTATCTTCCCAGCTGTTTTCAAAGATATGCCACAAAAAGCCCCAGATCAGCGCAACGTCCGAACCCGGGCGAATGCGGACATATTCGTCGGCATGGGCCGCGGTGCGGGTAAAGCGCGGATCACACACAATAAGCTGTGCGTTGTTTTGCTCTTTGGCCTGCATCAGGTGCAGCAGGGACACAGGGTGCGCTTCGGCAGGGTTGCCGCCGATCACCAGCATCACTTTGGAATTGTGAATGTCATTATAGCTATTGGTCATGGCGCCGTAGCCCCATGTGTTGGCTACGCCGGCAACGGTGGTCGAGTGACAAATCCGCGCTTGGTGGTCTACGTTATTGCTGCCCCAATAGGCGGCAAATTTGCGGAACAGGTAGCTTTGCTCGTTGTTGAATTTGGCCGAGCCGAGCCAGTAAACCGAATCCGGCCCGCTTTCCTCGCGGATGGTGCCCATCTGGTCGCCGATTTCATCAATCGCCTGCTCCCAGCTAATGCGCTTCCATTCGCCGTTTTCCTTTTTCATCGGGTATTTCAACCGGCGCTCACCATGGGCAGCATCGCGAGCCGAGGCCCCTTTAGCGCAATGCCCACCAAGATTGAACGGGCTGTCAAAGCCAGGCTCTTGCCCGACCCACACACCGTTATCCACTTCGGCCACAACCGTACAGCCCACCGAGCAGTTACAGCAAACCGATTTTACGGTCTTAAGTGCGCCGTCTACGGCATCCATAGTTTGTGCTTGGGCGACGGTGCCACCAAAAGCACTAATTGAAGCTAGACCACCGACGGCCAGGCCGGACCCGCGCAAAAAGCTGCGCCGATCTACCGATTTCTCGGCGATGTTTGACAAGAGGCTTGTCCGCTGGGGGCGTCTCGCTACCCCGTTGGTTTTTTTCCTCAGCATTGTATTCTCCCTGAGTTTTGTTATCGCTTTTTATCCGCTGGCAGTCGGGCGTCTCGCAACCATTCGCCAGTGTCAAAAAACGTTTTAAAAGGTGAGGCTGTCGAAATAGGCGCGTGTATGCGCTGTATCTTGCAGCCCGCTGCCGGTTTCTTCCACTTCTACCGCTTGTGCTGCGGTACCGCTGGCGGTGGCTAAGGCCACAGCCGGTGCCGAAACAGCGGCGAGCTTCAGAAAATTACGACGGTCAGCTTTGATCGTTTCGTCCTTTTCACTCATCTGGTTTCTCCCAGTTTTGGCCCTTGCGGGCCGGTTGCGCGGTTAACCCGCTTCCATTCGAAACGCTTCGCGCTCGATCTCGATAAACGCCTTACCGGCAGAACCGACAGGTGCATAAAATACAGAAGATTTTGCGGCCTCAAGGTCGGAAAAAAAGTGGCCAGCCCAAGAGCCTACATGCTTGTTGAAGAACGCCGCTTGCTGGTCAAGGCTGGCCACTTCGCCAAAACGGCCGGTAATAATCCCCGCCATCATTTCAAACAGGCTGGCGATGTTATCTTCTGGTTCAAAAGTATTGGGCGCACGGGTAATACGTGCGGCCAACATGTCCTTGCGCAGCAACGCGAGGGGCTTTTCGTTCAAAAACCCAGTCAAGTAAAAGCTAGTATAAGGCAGCAGTTCGCCACGGCCAAGACCGATGAACAGCGAAGTGAACTCGCTTTCAACGGCTGTCGCCTTGGTGGCCTTTGCCACCCGCGCCATAGCATTAACCGCGTCACCCATTTCGCTGCCGTCGCCACTCAGTGCCGCCGTTTTCTCCAGTACCTCTTTGCTCGGCGGGCGTGCCAGCAAGAGTCCGAGGAAATTATACATATTGGCGCGTAGCCGGTCTTCCTCGGGAATTTTGATGTCTGTGGCGGCTGTATTCATTATATTTCCGTTCCTGTTGCTGCGGGCGCATCGCCCTTCGCAAAATCAAAGCGCATCCGGCGGCGCGGCGCAAGGGCCATGGGTGCAGTATCTGTATCTTCGTATGCGTCTGGTAGCGGAGCTTTTTCCACAGAGAGCTCCAGCGGCTCAGAGGTCTCTTCTTCTTCGGGCGCATCGGGTGCGGTATCTTCAACAACAGCCTCTTTGGCCAGTGGAGCCACGTCTTCGACCTCATCCTTGAGCATACCTTTGCCAATCTGGTAAATGGTTTTCACCACTCCAAGCGCATCTCCCTTACCGGTAAAATCCTCGCCATAATCAACCAGCATGTCCACATTGGCCAACACCGGATTGCTGCGCCACAGGGTGTGCAGGGCGCGGTTGCGTAAGGCTGCGGGCACCGTAGCTTTCATAAAAGCGCTAAAATCATCGCCCGCTTGCATTTCATCAGGGTTGGGTAAGTCTAGCTCGGCCAGCACCTCTTCCTCGGTCTTTTGCTCCAGCACCTCGTGCTGCTCGGCGATAGCAGCCTCTTCCTTAGCGATTTCCAGTGCTTCGGATTCAGCCTGTACGGCGGCTTTTCTGTTGGCCCAAGCGCTCAATGGATCGTCTCCACTTTGGCACGTGGAGCGCGATAAACATCGGCAACCTGCCGGATACGGGCATCGCCAATGCCATCTTCTTTCTGGTCAACATGGCTTTTGTTCCGACGACGTTTAATAAATTCTTCTTCCTGATGGTGCTCGTCTACCCAGCCTTGCACCAACGCAATGAGTGCCGGAGTCATTGGTACCAACTCAACAATATCCTCGCCATTATCAGCATAATCCTGTCCGTCAAAAGGCGAGGCGGTGGCCAGCACCACTTCCATTCCGCTTTCGGCTTCTCCGCCTTCGCGCATCACCACATAAATTGACGGCGTTTTGGTGGAAAGCTCGGTCAAGTAAGCTTCGGTGTCGGTGCGGTAAAGTTCCAGCGGCACGGTGGCGGCATGATATTCAACGGTTTCACCCTCGCGGCGTAGCTCACGCCAGTTGGCAGGGCCCGCTCCGGGCAGCACCGCCACCGCGCGCCACACCCATTTGGCCCAGCGAGTAACGCCCGGAGATTTCCGGAGCACGATACCCAAAGGCAGGGTGAGGGTTTTTTCTTGCATTAGACCAACCATTTTTTTTGCAGGCGCACTTCGCCTAAGCGTTCAAGTCCTATGTTGACGATTACCAGTCCGCCTGCCTAGCCAAGAGTGCGCATTTTCCAGAACTTTCCAGTATTCTGGACATTTAGGCCAGTCAGGAGGGACGTTTTTAACTCGTGGGACAAATAGTCCACTTGCTCAGTAATCGAGCAATTTACTCGATTTTTGTAACTTTGCAAAAAACGAATCAGTCGTTTGATTCGCCGAAGCAAAAAAGCCTTTACTCGGTGGGTTTTTGCGGCCTAAGTGAAGCAGAAAAACTAGGGCTTTGCATGAAAATTGGGGGAATACATTGTCTAACACATTGATATTATGTGACTGTTCAGGCAGCCAGAAAGTAGATGCCCAAAAACTGAGCAAGGCTACGGGTCTGAAGTGCTCACGGGTGCATACAGCCCTTTGCACCACCGAGCTAGGGGATGCCAGCGCCCTGATCAAGGCGGGCGATGCCACCATTGCTTGCCTGCAGGAACAACAGATATTTGAAGATCTGGCCGAAGAACTGGAAATCCCCGCCCCCGATTTCATAGACCTGCGCGACCGCGCAGGCTGGTCCGACGAGGGTGATAAATCCGGCCCAAAAATGGCGGCGCTGGTGGCGGAATCTGGCCTTTCAGCCCCCGCCTACAAGCTCTTTGATATCCCCTCTTTTGGCCAATGCCTTATCCTCGGTCCAGAGGAAATAGCACTGGAAGCCGCCGCACAGCTTAGTGAGACCCTGAATGTGACGGTGCTACTGGAAGCGGTGGAATCCCCGCCAGCCAGCCGTGATTTTGATCTGGTTCTGGGCAAGCTGCGCCGTGCCAAGGGCAGCCTCGGGCGTTTTGAGCTACGCATAGACGCGCTGCAAATCCGCGAACCGGGCGGGCGGGGCGCGCCTCGCTTTTCCTCACCGCGCGACGATGGCCAATCGGACTGTGACCTGATCCTTGACTTGAGCGGCAACCAGGCGCTTTTCGCTCATAAACGAGACGGTTACCTGCGCGCCGATCCACGCAATCCTTCGGTGGTGGCAAAAGCGGTTTTTGAGGCCAGCCAACTGGTTGGCAATTTTGAAAAACCGTTTTATGTGGCTTACGACCCCCATATCTGCGCCCATAGCCGCTCGGGTATTGCCGGCTGCTCCAACTGTATCGACGCCTGCGGCACCGGCGCAATTTTTCCTGATGGCGAGCAGGTGCGGATAGACCCCAATATCTGCGCAGGCTGTGGCGATTGCAGCGCGGTATGCCCGAGCGGGGCGATCAGCTATGATGTCTCGCCCTTTTCCCATCTGTTGCGCCGCATTGACACGCTGGCCAGCAGCTTTCGGGCCGCGGGCGGCAAGGCGCCGCGCCTGCTGGTGCATGAAGGCGAATTCGGCAGCGAGATGATCTCGCTTGCGGCGCGGTTTGGCCGTGGGTTGCCCGCCGATGTGCTGCCACTAGAAGTAGAAAGCCTGCCCGCCTTTGGCCATGCCGAAATGCTGGCCGCCCTTGGCATGGGCTTTGCCGCGGTTGATATTTTGCTAACTCCGAAAACCGGGCTCAGCACACTCGAGCGCGAGTTGGCGCTGGCCTTGGCTATCAGCGACAACGGCGCTCTTCGCCTCTTGGATTTGGCCGACCCGGATGTCCTGAGTGAAAAGCTTTATGGGCAGGAGGTTTCGACTCCCGCCAATCCTGTCTTGCCGATTGGCAACCGCCGGCAAGTCACGCGCCTTGCCGCCAAAGCCCTACGTGGCCAACCTGAAGCGCCCATTGTCCTGCCCGAAGCGGCGCCTTACGGCGCGGTGGTGGTGGATACGAGTGCTTGCACCCTATGCTTGTCTTGCGTATCGCTCTGCCCGTCTGGCGCGCTGCTGGATAACGAGGATATGCCGCAACTGCGCTTTCAGGAAGATGCCTGTTTGCAATGCGGGATCTGCACGCAGGGTTGCCCTGAAAATGCCATCAGCCTGAAGCCTCAGCTTGATCTGTCTGACAATGCCTTTTCCCAGCGGGTGCTGCACGAGGAAGAGCCGTTTGCCTGTATTTCTTGTGGTTCGCTTTTCGGGGTTAAATCCAGCGTGGAGCGCATTGTGGACATGCTGGCAGGCAAGCACCCGATGTTTGCGGAATCTGAGTCTGGCAAGCTCATCCAGATGTGCGATAAATGTCGGGTAGAAGCGCAATACCACAGTGATTCCAGCCCGTTTCAGGGGGCGGCGCGCCCGCGCACCCGCACCACCGAAGATTACCTGAAGCGACGAGATAGTTGATGTCAGTTTTGCTGCAACGGCGCGCCAAGGTCGATCGGTTGAATCGTGACGATATAGGTCATGATATCCTCGAGCTGGTCCACCGTCAGCTCCACCGGTTGGTTGGCAGGGGGGCTGAAAGGCGAAAATGGCTCGCTCACGTCAATAATTTGGATGATGGACGGATGCGGCAAGCGCTCGCTGAAGGTTTGAAAGCGCTCAAGCCAGTCAGGCAAGGTGCGCAACAAACCAAAAGACGGGGTGGAACCAATTCCCTTCATTCTGTTGCGTGCGTTGATCACATGGCAGCGACCGCAATTAGTAAACGAAAGCGCCTCGCCGCGCGTTACATCGCCTTCAAAAACCGGAATATGTTCTTCGTCAACGCCGACAATAACGGCGGTAAAAACCGGCACGTCATCAACCTTGAATTGCTCGATTGTGCGCTTGCCAATATCAGAAACCAGCCAGTCGATAAAACGCTGGGCCTTCACGGTACGATCAGGGTGATCTGCCGCCAGACTAAAATAAAAAACTTGTCCCAAGCCCTCGAAAATCGGCGTACCCGTGGTGGTATTCAGACTGATATCCACGTCCGAAACGTCGATTTTCAGTTCGGGGTGAACGCCGGTTTTAAGCGAAAATCGCGGCACCAAAAAACGCATGAAACCGTTATCATGCAAAGCTGCGGGGCTGGAGAGGCTAAAGTCCTGAGCCTGCACAACGCTATGACCAGAAAGAAAAATAAGAGCCAATGCAAGCATGCGATGCATGATGAAACATCCAAAAACCAAAGTTCGCCAAACCTAGGCGGTAAATTTAATTCCTGTCAATACCAAGAACCGGAAGGTTGAGTTATGAACGAAAATTACAATATGAGCCTGCGAAAGTTTCTTAAACAAGTTGGGGTTACCTCGCAACAAGCGATCGAGACCGCCTTGCGCGAAGCTGGTACTGGGCAAGAATATAGCGCCAAAATCGTACTTACCATCGAGGGGCTGGAGCTGGAGCATGTGGTTGAAGGCACGCTCAAAAGCGAGGCGCAGGGCTGATTATGGCACAACGGGATGCGGTTTTGACGGCGCTGAAAAGCGTGATAACCCCTTCGGGGAAAGATATTGTGAGCGCGGGAATGGTGAAGGCGCTAACCGTGGACGATGGCGCGGTTCGCTTTGTATTTGAAGTGCCGGGCGGACAGGCGAAAGTGCTGGAAGCCAGCCGTGCCGAGGCCGAGGCGGCGGCGAAAGCGGTTGCGGGGGTGAAAACCGTTTCGGTGGTGATGACCGCCCATAGCACGCCCCAAGCACCGCCTGAACTGGGCACCAAAAAGGCCGAACCCAAGGGGCCGCAAAAGATACCCGGGGTGGCGAAGATCATAGCCATTGCCTCGGGCAAGGGTGGGGTCGGCAAATCAACCCTTTCGGCTAATCTTGCGGTGGCGCTCGCAGCAGAAGGCAAAAAGGTGGGCCTGCTGGATGCAGATGTTTTTGGCCCTTCCCAGCCGCGTATGCTCGGCATTTCCGGCCGGCCTGCCTCGCCTGATGGTAAAACCATTTTGCCCCTCAGAAATCACGGGGTTACTTTGATGTCTATTGGCTTGATGACCAATGATGACGAGGCCGTCGTGTGGCGCGGGCCGATGCTGATTGGCGCGTTGCAACAGATGCTCAATCAGGTCCAATGGGGCGCGCTGGATGTTTTGATCGTGGACCTGCCGCCGGGCACGGGCGATGTGCAAATGACTCTTGCGCAAAAGGCCGAGGTGGACGGGGCGATTATCGTATCCACCCCGCAGGATGTGGCCTTGATCGATGCGCGCAAAGGCATTGATATGTTTAACAAACTCGGCACACCCATCATTGGAATGGTCGAGAATATGTCCTATCAGATTTGCGAGGAATGTGGTCATAAGGGGCATCCTTTTGGCCATGGCGGCGTGGCGGCGGAAGCGGCCAAAATGGGCGTACCTTTGCTGGCCGAGCTACCGCTGCATCTTGATATTCGGGTTGCATCTGACAGCGGCGCGCCTATCGTGGTCAGCAAGCCCGACACCCCGCAGGCACAAGCCTTTCGGGCGCTGGCAAAACGGCTGATCGAGGATGGCACCGTATGATTGACGACATTTTTGAAGCCCCGATGCCCGCCAGCTTTCCGCCGCTGTTTACCGGCGAAGCGGTGAGCGGCAGCACGGATCCTTTTGCAAAGGCTTGCGCGCAGGCGATGATCGGCTGCGATGCGGGCCTGCTGGTGCATTCCATCACCCCAGACCAGATAAATGCCGCGATTGTTTTTGCCCCTGAAACCCCGCTGGAAGAGGCTATGGTGGCGATGATCGCCTGCGGTGTCGGCTTCCAAAATGCCATGGGCGCGCTGGCACCGCCCGAGGTGGGCGTGCATTTTGGCTGGCAGGGCGAGATCTATGTAAACGGTGGCCGCGCCGGGCGTTTGCGCGCGGCGGCGGCCAGCACCGCCCCCGCGCAAATACCCGATTGGCTGGTGGTCGGGCTGGAGCTGGACCTGTTGCCGCAAGGCGAGGGCGAGACCGGAGAGCGCCCGAACGAAACCTGCCTGATGATGGAAGGTTGTGGCGATATTTCTCCTATTCGCTTACTGGAATCATGGTCTCGACATACGCTGGTATGGCTGAATGATATTGAAAACGACGGCCCGCGGGCCTTGCATGAACAGTGGCGCGGGCTGGCTAAGGGGCTGGGTGAAGAGATCACGTTTGGCAAGGAAACCGGCACCTTTGTGGGCATTGACGAAGCCTTTGGCCTGCTGCTCAAACAGGGGGCCGATACTCGCTTGTACCCGCTTTCAAGTCTTCTGGAAAACGGAGAAACTGCATGAACCTCGCCCGCGCCATCCATTTTGACGAAAGCGATACGCTGGTTTTTCATAACCCCGCCCGCACCGGCGAGTGGGCCATTTCCGGCGGATTCGAGTTTTCCAACTGGGGCGAAGGCGACCTGACCGGCAAGGCGCGGCAGGCCTTCGCCAATGGCTGGCTTGGGCTGGAAACTTTTGGCCGCGTGACCTTTGTAGCCGTTACCAAAATAGAACCGGATGAATATCAAGCGCTAGAAACCGCCTTGGCACAGCATTTTGTCGATATTTATGGCGCACCCTCACTGGAGGTTGCCCGCCCCGTGGCAGAAGATGAACTGAAACACATGGTCGAGTTATGTGAAGGCCATGACCCAAACATCCTGATCACCGTAGCGCGCGAGCTGGGCGATGCGGGCGTGAGCGAAGCCTATCGTATCATCGAAGCACCCGATGCAGAAATGGATATTTTGGCGGTGCATGGCGAGCTGGAGTAACCTTCAGCCCGCTACAGGTTTTAACGAACCGCGTTAAAAGTAAACAGCTTTTCGCCATTGATGGTATAGGCATCAATCAGCGCAGCGGCTTTTTCGCCAGTCAACCAGCTTTCAAGCTGCATCGCCAGATCATTGCGCACATGGGGCCAGCGCTCCGGATTTACCGGAATGAAGGCATATTGGTTAAACAGTGCCGAATCACCGGCATAGAGCAATGCAAGGTCGCCCTTGTTGCCAAAATTCAACCAGCTAGCGCGGTCAGCAAATACATAGGCATCCATGCCGCTAGCCACATTCAGCGTCGCCCCCATGCCGGATCCGGCCGCACGATACCACGCCCCCTCGGGGGTGATTTCTGCCGCGGCCCAAAGCGTCAGTTCCTTTTTATTGGTGCCACTATCATCGCCACGGCTAACAAACGGCGCTTGCGCCGCCGCGATGCTTTGCAAGGCCTGTACCGCATTTTGCGCTCCGCTCACCCCTGCAGGGTCCGCCTGCGGCCCGATAAACACAAAATCATTATACATGATCTCGCGGCGATGGCTGCCAAAACCGGCCGCAAGGAATTGCTCCTCGGCCGCGCGCGCATGTACAAGGATCGCATCCACATCACCCGCTTCGCCAAGGCGCAAGGCCTGCCCCGTGCCCACCACGATCAGTTCCACATCAAGGCCGGTATCCGCCTTGATTTCGGGGAGCAACATCTCCGACAATCCAGAATTATAAAACGAGGTGGTCACCGCCATTTTCAACGTCTCCGCATGGGACGCCGAGACCATCAGCGTGGCCGCAATTAGGGTTTTCCAATTCAGTTTCATTCAACAATGTCTCCATTTGTGAAGGCCTTCGCCTCCGGGGTTGTGGGGGTCGGGAAGAACGCCTCGGCCCTGCCTTTCTCATGCACCAAACCTTTGTGCATAAAAATAACATCATCCGCGAGCCTGCGGGCCTGCCCCATATCATGGGTAGACATCACAATCCGCGTGCCCGCCACCTTTGCTTTTTGCAAAATGTTTTCGATCTCGCGCGTGGCACGACCATCCAGATTGGCGCATGGCTCATCCAGAAATAAAAGCTCCGGCTCGATGATCAGCGCCCGCGCCAGCGAGAGTTTTTGTTTTTCCCCGCCCGAAAGCATCGGCGCCCAGCTATCCAGCAAATCTCCCAGCCCGAACCGCGCGGCGCAAGCCTGTGCTTTACGGCGGGCCTCGGCTTTAGGCATGCCGCGAAGGCGCAGTGGATAGGCGAGGCTGTCCACCACTTTGCGGCGCATCATAATGGGGGATTGAAACACAAATGCCTGCTTTTGACAGGCCTCAAAAGCAGGAACCGCCCAGCGAAGCTGCCCGTCCGAGCAGCGCTGCAATCCATGCATTAGCCGCAAAAGCGTGGTCTTACCTGCACCATTTGGCCCTATCACTATGGTTAGTCCCTCAGCCTCAAGGCAGTAATTCACCGGCCCGACCAGCTTTTTACCCCGCATATGGGCGGTGGCATTTGTGAGTGTGAGGGGAAGAATGCTTACCATGTGCTGGCCCGCTCGGTTTTACCGATAATATGAATCAGCAGATTGATGATCACCGCCAGCGCTATCAGCACCAACCCCAGCCCCATGGCAAAGGCAAAGTTGCCCTTGCCGGTTTCCAGCGCGATTGCTGTGGTCAGCACCCGCGTGGCATGCTCGATATTGCCGCCGACAATCATGATCGCTCCGACTTCGCCAATAGCACGACCAAAGCCCGCCAGCGTGGCGGTGAGCAGCGCCCGCTTGCCATCCCACAACAGCGCCATGATCCGTTGACTGCGCGTGGCGTTCATAGAAATCAGCAAATCATGGTATTCGGCCCACAGGTCGCGGATCGTTTGGTGGCTGATCGAGGCGATGAGCGGCGTGATGATGATGACCTGCGCAATAACCATGGCAATGGGCGAAAACAACAAGCCGAAGCCGCCCAAAGGTCCGGCGCGCGAAAGCGCCATATATACAAACAAGCCGACGACAACCGGTGGCAGGCCCATGAAAGCATTGAGCACCGCAATCACATAGCGGCGAAGCCTGAAGCGGTTAACGGCCAGCCATGCTCCCATCGGCAGACCAATAAGAGACGCAATGATGACGGCGGAAACCGTCACCTGCAAGGACAGGAAAATGATCTCGTAGAGGTCCGAGTCGAATGTAATAATCAGCCGCCATGCCTCCCAAAAACCGCTCATTTACGACTCCTTTTGGGTTCGACTTTCACTGTGCTCGGGTCCGCATCATGGATCAGCCGCTCTTCCCCGCTAAGACACAAAAACCGTTGCCCCCTCATCCGCCCGATCAGCGTAAGCCCGACTTGTCGTGCGATCTCCACCCCCCAAGCGGTAAAGCCAGAGCGTGAGGCGAGCACAGGAATGCCCATGAGCGCGGTTTTGATCACCATTTCCGAAGTCAGCCGCCCCGTAGTATAAAGAATTTTATCCGCAGCACTTTCGTTTTCTAATACCATCCAGCCCGCGATTTTATCAACCGCGTTGTGCCGACCAACATCCTCCATATATATCAGAGGCGTAGCCTGTCGGCACAATACCGAGCCATGAATGGCACCCGCCTCCAGATAAAGGCTCGGGGTAGTGTTGATTTTATGTGCAAGCGCATAAAGCCAACTGGTGCGCACCTCGGCCGTTGGTAGGGTCATCCCCTCCAGCCCTTCCATCATATCACCAAAAACTGTGCCCACAGCGCAGCCGGAGGTGCGTGTCTTTTTCTTCAGTTTGTCCTCGTAATCGGTCTCACGCACTGTGCGAACAATTACCGATTCAACCTCCGTGTCAAAATCAATGGCGGTGATCTCGTCATCCGTCAAAAGCATACCCTGATTGCGTAAATACCCAACGGCGAGATACTCTGGGTAATCCCCGATCGTCATCGCCGTTACAATCTCCTGCTGGTTCAGGTAAATTGTCAGCGGCCGTTCTTCCACCACTTTTATATGTTGTTTAAATCCGTTTTGATCGCGACCGGAAACAGAACGCGCCAACCGCTCGCTCTCAACTGACGGCGCGATCTCGTAAACGTGTTCGTTGGTCATGTTTGGAGTTCCAGACTCAGACATATTGGCGACCCGACGAACCGTATCTGCAAGATATATTCATGTAAATTTCTATTTGTTCACAGAAAGACCATGCGGCCATATTGTCCCGAATTATTGGATCGTCGCAATAAGATGGTAAACTTGTCTAACCCGAAGCCGGATGTCACCCCGCCAAACCATCGCAATTCTGGACCTGTCGCGGAATTGCGCCACTCCTTTAACCGCGAATTATACGCAAAAGGAGAAGCGATATGGTATCACAACATACAGCAAAATTCAGACGGGAAGCAGTGCACGTAGCACTGATGAGCGAATTGAATCGCAAACAAGTGGCGGCGCTGACTTTGGCGTTGGTTTTCAACGCTGTGCCGCTGGATACAATTGGAGCATCAAGCGCTGCCGGAGCCGACAGCACAGAGCGACCTTGAGGCCGAGGTCACCCGAGAGCCGAGCTATTCTTAAGACAAGAGGGAAGTGCTAAAGCAAACCACCATACACTGACCTCCCGGTGAATGCGTAGCAATCACCGGGAGGGATCTTCGCGGGTCAAAAGCCATGAGGTTTAGGTTTGTTGAAGAAAATCGAGGGCCGTTTCAACCGAACGACTGCGCCGGAGCGTGAATGTTAGTTCACGCGGGTTTCGAGGATATCCATCCCGCTCAATCAGTCAGAGCGCCACTCTCGGGCATATAATGCCCTGCCGTGGAGCGACGTAAGAATATGGTATTACTGGCACACATCAAAGAACAGCATCGCTTTTCTCTGGGCAGCTATGGCAGGCCAAGGATGACTGAAGAGTTGAAAAAGCTGGACTTTGATGTTAGTGACCGCCGTGTTGGTCGTTTGATGCGCCAGACGGCATATGCGTTGTCAGAACCCGCAAACACAAGGTGACTACGGACAGCAACCACAAGTTCAACATTGCACCCAACCTGCTGAACCGGAACTTCACCGCAGAAAAGCCTAACCAGAAATGGGTTGTCGATATTAGCTATATCTGGACCCAGGAGGGTTGGTTGTATCTGGCCGTGGTTTTGGACCTGTATTCGCGGCGGGTCATTGGCTGGGCCGTCAGCAATCGCATGAAACGCGACCTTGCTATCCGTGCTTTGGACATGGCGGCAGCCCTGCGAAAACCACCGAAGGGCTGCATTCATCACTCGGATCGCGGTTCCCAGTATTGTTCGCATGACTATCAGAAACGTCTGCGCCAGCATGGCTTTAAAGCATCCATGAGTGGCAAGGGAAATTGCTACGCATTCACCTATCGTGCAGCGCAAGGCTGAACTGATCTAGCGACACCCGTGGTACACCCGCCGCGCGGCTGAACTGGAGGTTTTTGAATACACCGACGGCTTTTATAGCCCTCGCCGAAAACACTCGACATTAGGTTGGAAAAGCCCCTTGGAATTCGAAAGGATTGCCGCTTAAATGAGTTCATGTGGTAACCCTAAAGCGCGACAGGCCCATTTTAGGGGCGCAGGTCATGATAAACCTACGGGTATTAGCCGCCTCGCTCAGTACCGAATTTTATACGCGAAAATGATTAATAATTCGTGAAACTGCCGAGCGGACCGCGACTAACTATCGTCACTATTACCTTTTTTGGAGCGTAGTATCGCTTCAATCACGGCACCAATCGCCGTTCCGCCTGCAAAGCCAAATACGATTCCATTCGCAATATTTCCATAAAACGCGCCCAAAGCGGCGCCGAACAACATGCCAATGGTAAATCCGATGGCGATAAAGTTGTGCTTTTCCTGTTCAGGTTTCATTGCGCATACTTTCCTTAAACGATGAAATCTTGCAACGGGTGGACTTCGATTTCGCTTTCGGTACGGCCCTTCATGGCGCGCGCGGCGGCGCGGCAACCGGCGGCGGTGGTGTAATACGGGATACGGTCATACAGCGCCACGGAGCGAATTTCTCGTGAATCTTCAATGGATTGCACGCCCTCGGTTGTGTTGAACACCAGCTGAATGCCGCCGTCTTTCATCATATCGACGATGTTGGGGCGGCCTTCATATACCTTGTTAACCACGTCCGAGTTGATGCCGTTAGAGGCCAGATATTCAGCCGTTCCACGTGTGGCGACGATTTTGAAGCCGAGGTCGGACACGTTGCGCGCGGCCTCCAATATCATATCGCCTTTGTCGGAATCCTTGATCGACAAGAACACGTTGCCGCCTGTTGGCAGGTCCACGCCTGCGCCCATTTGCGATTTCAAGAAGGCACGGGAGAAGGTTTTGTCCAGCCCCATGACCTCGCCTGTTGAGCGCATTTCGGGGCCAAGCAAGGTGTCAACGCCGGGGAAGCGGTTGAAGGGTAGAACGGCCTCTTTCACGGCATAATAAGGGACGTTCGGATCCACCAGATCGAAGTTCGACAGGGGTTCACCTGCCATGATCCGTGCGGCGATGCTGGCAATGGGCGAACCTGTTGCCTTGGCCACGAACGGCACGGTGCGGGACGCGCGCGGGTTGACTTCCAAAACATAAATCACGCCGTCTTTGATGGCGAATTGTACGTTCATCAGGCCGATGACGTTCAGGCCGATGGCCATTGCCTCCGTCTGGCGTTTCAGCTCAGTGATTGTGTCAGCGTCCAGCGAATAGGGCGGCAGCGAACAGGCGCTGTCGCCGGAATGCACGCCGGCTTCCTCAATATGTTCCATGATGCCCGCAACGTGGACGGACTTACCATCACACAGCGCGTCAACGTCTACCTCGATCGCGCCGGTCAGATAGCTGTCGAGCAACACGGGGTTGTCGCCCGAAAGGCTGATCGCCGCGTTGATATAACGGGTTAGCTGCGCGTCATCGCGCACGATTTCCATGCCGCGCCCGCCCAAAACGTACGATGGACGAATGACCAGCGGATAGCCGACATCCTGCGCAATCTCGAACGCTTGTTCGGGGCTGGAGGCAATGCCGTTATAAGGCTGTTTCAGATCCAGATCGTTCAGCAGTTGCTGGAAGCGTTCACGGTCTTCGGCCAGATCAATCGCATCGGGCGAGGTGCCGAGGATCGGGATGCCTTCGGCCTCCAACGCATTCGCCAGTTTCAGCGGAGTTTGGCCGCCGAATTGCACGATAACACCGTGGAGCGTGCCGTTTTCCTGTTCCACCCGCAGGATTTCCAGCACGGATTCCAGTGTGAGGGGTTCGAAATACAGACGGTCCGAGGTGTCGTAATCGGTAGAAACGGTTTCAGGATTACAGTTGATCATGATGGTTTCATAATCGGCGGCTGTCAGCGCGTAACAGGCGTGGCAGCAGCAATAATCAAACTCGATCCCTTGACCAATACGGTTTGGGCCACCGCCAAGGATGACGACTTTCTTGCGGTCCGAAGGGCGGGCTTCGCATTCCACGGTTCCCATCGCGTCGGCCTCGTAGGTCGAATACATATAGGGGGTCTGCGCCTCAAACTCGGCGGCGCAAGTGTCGATGCGCTTGAAGCAGGCTTTGACGTCCATCGCGAGACGGGAATGGCGCACGCCGGTTTCGGTGTTTTTGGTCAGGGTTGCGAGGCGCGCATCGGAAAAGCCCATCATTTTGATGCGGCGCATATCATGCGCGTTTGTGGGCAGGCCGTTTTCGCGAAGTCGGGCTTCTTCGTCCACGATTTCCTTGATGCGCTCAAGGAACCACGGGTCGAATTTGGTGTGGGTGTGGATGGTCTCAAGTGACATGCCTTCGCGCATGGCTTGGGCGATCAGCAACATCCGGTCCGGCGTTTGCGGGGAAATGGCGGCGATGATTGCGGCCTCGCCTTCGCCCTCAATCTCCATTTCGTCAAACCCTGTCAGACCGGTTTCCAGCGATGCCAGCGCTTTTTGCAGGCTTTCGTGGATGGTGCGGCCAATGGCCATCGCCTCGCCCACGGATTTCATTGCGGTGCCGAGGATGGGTTCTGCGCCGGGAAATTTTTCAAATGTGAAGCGCGGGATTTTGGTGACGACGTAATCAATGCTTGGCTCGAAAGACGCAGGCGTGACTTTGGTGATGTCGTTGTCGAGTTCATCTAGCGTATAACCCACGGCCAGTTTGGCGGCAACCTTGGCAATCGGGAAACCTGTGGCCTTGGAGGCCAGTGCCGAGGACCGTGAAACACGCGGGTTCATTTCGATCACGACCATACGGCCATCTTCGGGGTTCACGGACCATTGCACGTTGGAACCGCCGGTTTCGACGCCGATTTCGCGCAGCACGTCGATCGAACGTGTCCGCATCAATTGGTACTCTTTGTCCGTCAAAGTCAAAGCGGGGGCAACGGTGATACTATCGCCCGTATGCACTCCCATTGGGTCCACATTTTCGATGGCGCAAATGATGATGGCGTTGTCGGCTTTGTCGCGCACGACCTCCATTTCGAACTCTTTCCAGCCCAGCAGGGATTCATCAATCAGGATTTGATTAACGGGGGAAGCATCTAGGCCTGTGCCGCAAAAATGGATGTAATCTTCGCGATTATAGGCGATGCCGCCGCCGGTGCCGCCCATCGTAAAGGCGGGGCGGATGATGGCGGGCAGGCCGATGTCATCCAGCGCGGCCATGCATTCGTCCATGGTTTCGGCGATGGTGGCGCGGGGGTTTTCGATGCCGAGGCGGTCCATTGCTTCGCGGAACAGCTTGCGGTCTTCGGCCATCTCAATCGCTTTGCGATCCGCACCGATCATCTCAACACCGAATTTTTCCAGCACGCCCATGTCATCAAGCGCCAATGCCGTGTTCAGGCCGGTTTGCCCACCCATGGTTGGCAACAACGCATCGGGGCGTTCTTTTTCAATGATTTTGGCGACAACTTCGGGGGTGATTGGCTCAACATATGTGGCATCCGCCATGTCCGGGTCGGTCATAATGGTGGCAGGGTTGGAGTTGACGAGGATGACGCGGTAGCCTTCCTCCTTCAACGCTTTACAGGCTTGCGCGCCGGAATAGTCGAACTCGCAGGCTTGGCCGATAATAATAGGGCCAGCGCCAATAATCATGATGGAGGAGATGTTAGTTCTTTTAGGCATGCCGATGTCCGCGCGTTTGGCCGCCAGCGCAAGCGCGAGCGGGAAGGGATTCGTCTGCGAGATGCAAATTGTGGCGGTTATAATGGGTGGGGCAATTCACGCAACCCCATAAGGGGTGCTTTCTCGCCGCAACCCTTGACATTCCCCCTCTAAACCTGTGTATCCAACCTCGATCAATTATGCCCGTTTGTTAGGATACATCATGCACGCTTTTCGCTCTCATAAATGTAATGAACTTACCGCCGCGAACGTGGGCGATACGGTTCGCCTTTCCGGTTGGGTGCATCGTGTGCGCGATCATGGTGGTATTCTGTTTATCGACCTTCGCGACCATTACGGCGTGACGCAGATTTTGGCGGATGAGGATTCGCCGGTTTTTCATGAGCTTGAGAAGGTGCGTTCCGAATGGGTTATCCGTATCGATGGCATCGTTAAGGCGCGTGACCCTGAGCTGGTGAACCCGAATATTCCAACGGGTGAGGTGGAGATTTTCATTCGTGACATGGAAGTGCTTGGCGCATCCGAGGAATTGCCGTTGCCGGTGTTTGGCGAACAGGAATATCCCGAGGAAACGCGGTTGAAGTATCGGTTCCTCGATCTGCGCCGCGAAGGGATGCACAACCGGATGATGTTGCGCTCCAACGTGGTTTCCAGCATTCGCAAACGCATGGAGGGCATCGGGTTTAACGAATTCCAGACGCCGATTATTACGGCATCTTCGCCTGAAGGGGCGCGAGATTTCTTGGTTCCAAGCCGTATGCATCCGGGCAAGTTTTATGCGTTGCCCCAAGCGCCGCAGCAGTTCAAGCAGATGATGATGGTTTCTGGGTTCGACAAATACTTCCAGATCGCGCCGTGTTTCAGGGATGAAGACCCGCGGGCCGACCGCTCCCCAACAGATTTCTATCAGTTGGACATGGAAATGTCGTTCGTCACGCAGCAAGATATCTTCGACACGATTGAACCGATTATGACCGGAATTTTCGAGGAGTTCGGCGATAAAACCGTCAACCGCGACATCCCGCAGATTTCGTATAAAGACGCGGCGCTTTGGTATGGCTCCGACAAGCCAGACCTTCGCAATCCGATCAAGATGCAGATTGTTAGCGAGCATTTCGCAGGCTCCGGCTTCCAGATTTTCGCCAGCATTCTGGAGCAGGAAGGTACGCAAGTGCGCGCCATTCCAGCGCCAAAAGGTGGGTCGCGCAAGTTCTGTGACCGTATGAACAAATTCGCGCAAACCGAGGGTCTGCCCGGCATGGGCTATATCTTCTGGCGTGAAAAAACGGCTGATGCGGTGGCGCAAGAGCTGGGCATCAAGGTTAAAGAAGCGCAGGCGATGCTGAAATCGGGCGAGGTCGAAGGCGGCATGGAAGCCGCGGGACCGCTGGCCAAGAACATCGGGCCGGAACGTACCGAGGCGATCCGCCAACAGCTTGGCCTTAATGTCGGCGATGCGGCGTTCTTCCTTGGCGGTAAGCCAAAGTCGTTCGAAGCCATTGCGGGGCGTGCGCGTAACATCATTGGTAAAGAGCTTGGCCTGACGGACGAGACCCGCTTCGAGATGTGCTGGATCGTCGATTTCCCGATTTTCGAGAAAGACGAAACGACCGGCAAGATTGATTTTGAACACAACCCGTTTTCCATGCCGCAAGGTGGAATGGACGCGCTGAATGGTGATCCGCTGAAGGTTCTGGGCTATCAGTACGATCTGGCCTGTAACGGGTATGAGCTGATCTCCGGTGCGATCCGTAACCACAAGCTGGACGTGATGTATAAAGCCTTCGGGATTGCCGGTTACGATGAAAGCGAAGTTGAAAAACGCTTTGGCGGTATGGTTAAAGCGTTCAAATACGGCGCGCCTCCGCATGGTGGCTGCGCCGCTGGTATCGACCGCATCGTGATGCTGCTGGCGGATGAGGATAACATCCGCGAGGTCATCATGTTCCCGATGAACCAACGCGCCGAAGACCTGATGATGGAAGCCCCGGGTGAGGCCTCAAACGAGCAGTTGCGAGAGTTGGGCTTGCGGATAATCCCGCAGGATTGATGGGCCGCGTCGAATAAGTTTCGACGGAAACCTTGCTGCCTCCCGTTTATAGATCATAACATTGATCGTCGGGAGGTCACATGGCAATTTCAAAAACCACATTAAACATCCGTTTCGGGTATGGCATTCGGGTGGACGGACCGAATATGAGTTCGGTTGCAGGCGCGTTGCGCGGTGTGAGCGTGGCCGATCCGCTGGATAAGCGGTTTGCGCGCCCCTCAATAATAGATCGCATTGATTTGTATGAAGAAATGCAGGCGGCACGGCGGAATGAGCGCAACAAGGTTTCGGGTGCGGATGCGCGCTTCAAGGCGGTACGAAACAAAATGCGGAGTTGGGCGGTCGAAGATGCGCAGGCGTACTTTTCCCGCGCGGCACTGTCTGAACATGGTTTCAAAGAACGGATGGTGGCTTTCTGGTCGGACCACTTCACGGTATCGGGCAAGAACCAGCGAGTAACATTGGCGTTGGGAGCCTACACCGATGAAGCAATTCGTGCGAATGTGGGTGGGTCTTTTGCGGATATCTTAAAGGCCGTTGTCACACATCCTGGGATGCTTTTGTATCTGGATCAGATTACGTCGTTTGGGCCGAATTCGGCTGTGGGGCAGGGCCAAAATCGCGGTTTAAACGAGAATTTGGCGCGTGAAGTGTTGGAACTGCACACGATGGGGGTGGATGGAAACTATACCCAAGACGACGTGCGCCAGTTTGCGGAACTGTTAACGGGGCTGCGCGTGAACGGTAAGGGTTTTTACTATGACAAACGGGCGGCTGAACCGGGGGCGGAGCAGATATTGGGCAAGTCATATGGCGACCGCAATGGCTTGAAGGATGTTATGGCATTTCTGGACGATTTGGCCGTGCATCCTGATACGGCAGCGCATATTGCGCGAAAACTGGTAGTGCATTTTATATCGGAAACCCCGCCGGAAAATTTGGTTGCAGCCCTTACCAAAACATACAGCACATCTGGCGGTGAACTGACCGCGATTTACAAAACATTGTTGGAGCATCCGGCTAGCGCCGCGCCGTTGGGGGCCAAAGTGAAATGGCCGACGGAATACGTGATCTCGACCTTGCGCGCGTTGGGTTTGGCAGAGGGGTTTGCCAAATTAAGCCCGCGCGAGGTGGGCAAAGCGTTGCAAAATCCGTTGCAGGCGATGGGGATGGATGTTTCGCGGCCCGCCGGACCAGATGGGTGGTCCGAGGCCGCAGCGGATTGGATCACGCCCCCGACGCTGGCGGCGCGGATTGAGTGGGCCGTTGAGGTTGCCAAGACATATGGACAAACGATCGACCCGCGCGAGTTGGTGATCGAGGTGCTAGGGGAAGGTGCCTCTAACGAGCTGCAAGTCGCGGTTGCGGGTGCTGAATCCAAATGGGAAGGCGTAGCATTGTTGCTGGTTTCCCCTGAATTTAACAGACGTTGAGGGGATGGTTATGGAAAACGGTATTTCACGGCGCAAGCTGATTACGAATTCGTTAATACTTGGGTGTAGTGCTGCGGCCAGCCCTTTGATTACGCCTGTTACGTTGGCCTCCACCCCTTTTGACGCACGGTTGGTTGTTATCGTTTTGCGCGGGGCGATGGACGGGCTGGACGTGGTGCAGCCTTACGGTGATCGGCAGCTAAAGGGTTTGCGAAAATCCATCAAAGCAGGCGAAGCGGCAGGGGCCTATGACCTCGACGGGTTCTTCGCGATGCACGCGGCGCTGGGCGATTTGGTGCCGTTATGGAAGGCGGGAGAGTTGGGGTTTGCCCATGCCGTTTCCACGCCTTATCGCAACAAGCGCAGCCATTTTGACGGGCAGGATTTTCTGGAAAATGGCGGATCTGCCAGTAGCGGGAATTTGACCTCGGCTGGCGATGGCTGGTTGAACCGGATGTTGACGCAGATGCCGGGGGCGAACGTAACGACAGCGTTTTCGGTCGGACGGCAACGGTTGTTGATGCTGGAGGGGGATGCCGACACGTCTAGTTGGAGTCCCGACAGTGACATGGACCTTTCGCCAACCGCGCAGGCGTTGTTGAACCAGTTGTACGCAAAAGACCCGTTGTTTAGCGAATCCGCACAGGTGGCGGTTGATTTGTCGGCCAAGATGGACGGCACGATGAATGCCCGCCAAGCGGCGAAGGCGTCCGCGTTGGCGGGATTTGCGGCGGATCGGTTGAACGAGGATACGCGGATTGCCGCATTTTCCATCGGTGGATGGGATACGCACCGGAACCAGAACGGGGCATTGCCAAACGCATTGGAGGAGCTTTCATCGGCCATCCTGACGTTGAAGAAACGGCTTGGGCGGAACTGGGATCAGACGACGGTGCTGGCGATGACCGAGTTTGGTCGCACGGTGCGCGAGAACGGTTCTGGCGGTACGGATCACGGAACGGGCGGCGCGATGTTGATGGCTGGCGGCGCGGTTAAAGGCGGCAAAGTGCATGGGCAGTGGCCCGGACTTGGGGAACTGGATTTGTATCAGGACCGCGATCTGGAACCGACCGCAGACGTGCGATCTTACGCAGCTTGGGCGCTGCGCGATTTGTTCGCCGTGAACCGGTCAGCGTTGGAAGGGCTGGTGTTTCCAGGCCTTGATATGGGGTCTGATCCGCGCATTATACGCTAGGGTTGCGCCTTACATGGATCGGGTTTTGACCCATTTAACCAGTTCGCTCGCGCGCATAACCCCTGCGTGGCGAGCGATTTCCTTGCCGTTTTTGAACAGCAGAAGGGCCGGAATGCCACGGATGTTATAGCGCTGGCTGGCGTTTGGATGTTTGTCGGTGTTGATCTTGGCGAAACGCGCCACGGTTTTCAGGTCTTTCGCGGCTTTGTCGAATTCCGGTGCCATCGTGCGACACGGGCCACACCACGGTGCCCACATATCAACAACTACGGGCAGTTCGTCGTTGGTGATGCTCTTCAAAACGGTGGCAAGGTCCGTGTCATGCACTTGCCCTGCGGCCAAAGGTTTACCGCAACTTCCGCATTTCGGACCCGCGCCGAGTTTATCCTCGGGGATCTTGTTAACGGTTTTGCAAGACATACAGGTCAGGTTCTTGGTGTAAGCCATGGGGGACTCCATAAATTCAGGTTATTGAATATAAAGGTGGCCGAAGGGCCGTTATCAAGAGGGTAACCTATTTATTCACCTCGGCAAAGCTGGCGTGGAACTGTTTTGGTAAGAATACCGCCTCGCCGTCGATCATGGCGGCGATTACCTCGCCGCATTTATGGGCGATGCCGAAGCCGATTTTGAAGCCGCCGGTGGCCATGTACAGGCCTTCGGGGCCATCAATTGGGCCGAGCATTGGGTCCGGTTTGCGGGCACGGGGGCGTAGGTTGGCCCATGTGTGTTTGATCTTGGCGTGACGCAGAGCGGGGCAGATTGTTAGGGCGCGTTCGATCACTCTATCGAGTTGTTCGTCGATGCTGTAGGGGTCGTCGTAGGTGTTTTCGCTGGTGGAACCCACGCCGATGTCGCCGTTTTCGTGGGGGATTATATAGGTGTGGTCGCCAAATATCATCGGCACATCGGCGGCGTTTACTCCGCCCATCACGGCGGACTGGCCTTTAACGCCCATGCCCGCGTTGCACCCCCAAAGGGATTCGAGGTAGGGGAAACAGGCGACGCCAGCCGCCATGACGATTGCGCGGGCGCGTATTGTGCCGCTGTGGCCTGTGATTTGGTTGTCGCCGATTGCGGTCATTTCCCAACCTTCCAGTATCTCGCAACCTTTGGATTGCAGCGCTTTGGCCAGCGACAAGCAGGCGAGGCGGGGGTTGATGCGGGCGGATAGGTTCTCGTGTATGACACCGTAAGGGGCGGCGTCTGGGGATATCCAGCCGTCGAATTTGTCGGGGGATTCGACATGCCAGAAAGCCTCGCCATCCCATAACGAGTTGGCATCTTCGGTTCGGATTCGGGCGTGTTCCAACCCGCGTGCGCTGGTGATTGGAATGATACGACCCAAGCGGCCATAGCCGGATGGGAGGCCGGAGGCGGCGTCGACCTCGGCCCAGTGAGATTGGGCGGTTAGTAGCGCGTCTAGCTGGAACTGTTTCTTGGGGCTCCAGTTTTCCGGCACGTTGGGGGATAGGGCGCCCATAACGCCGCCGCTGGCGCCCGCGCCGATGGTGGCTTTTTCAACGATGGTGACGGACAGGCCGCGCTTAACGCAGGCCCATGCGACGGACAGGCCGAAGATGCCTGCGCCGATTACCACTACGTCATTATCAAATCCCGTTGCCATGCCCGCGCCTTTTGCCCATTGTCCGATTCAAACGGGGTAAAGCATGAATTTGAGCAAAGCGCAAAAGGCAGATTTGGAATGGCGCGATGGTGCGCCGGTTTGCCTGCGCTTTGATGACCCATATTTTTCGGTGAATGACGGCCTGGCCGAGGCGCGGCATGTGTTTTTGGGCGGTAACGGCTTGCCGGAACGGTTTGTTGAGGGGTTTCATATCGCAGAGCTGGGGTTTGGGTCAGGCCTGAACCTGTTGGCGGCGTGGAAAGCGTGGGAGGATGCTGGAATGACCACCCCCCTGCGGTTCACGAGTTTCGAGGCGTATCCGATGAGCCTCGGGGAAATGGCACAGGCTTTGACAGTTTGGCCGGAGTTGGCGGAATATGCGGAACGCCTAACGGCAGGTGGCATGCAAATGCGGTCCGAGACGTTGGAATTGAACGTGATTATTGGCGATGCACGGGAGGTATTACCGAAATGGGATGGTCGCGCGAATGCGTGGTTTCTGGACGGGTTTAGCCCAGCAAAAAACCCTGAATTATGGTCGCCGGAAATCATGCAGGCGGTGGGCGCGCACACGGCGCAGGGCGGGACATTTGCGACTTATACCGCCGCAGGGCATGTGCGATGTGCGCTGGTCGAGGCTGGGTTTAGTGTTACCCGCCCAGCCGGGCATGGCAATAAACGGCATATGAGCGTTGGGGTGTTGCTATGAACAACGCCCGTTTAGGTATTCCGTTGATGATCGCCACGACGTTCGTGTTTGCGGTGCAGGACGGCCTGTCGCGGTACTTGGCCAGCGAGTATAACACCGTGCTGGTGGTGATGATCCGTTACTGGTTTTTTGCGGCTTTTGTCGTGGCATTGTCGGCCTCGCGCAAGGGTGGCATCCGGCGGGTGGCGGCGACTACGCAGCCGTTGTTGCAGATCACGCGCGGGGTGCTGTTGGTGGCCGAGATTTGCGTGATGGTTATCGCGTTTGTCAAACTCGGGCTTGTGGCCAGCCATGCGGTGTTTACCAGTTATCCTTTGTTGATCGCGGCCCTGTCTGGCCCGATTTTAGGCGAAAAGGTTGGGCCGCGGCGTTGGATGGCGATTGGTATCGGGTTTATCGGGGTGCTGATAATCTTGCGCCCCGGCTTCGCGGTTTTTGCGCCAGAGGCGTTGATACCGTTGCTTTCCGCCTTGATGTTTGCCGTTTACGGTTTGTTAACGCGGTATGTGGCGCGCAAAGATAGCGCGGAAACCAGTTTCTTCTGGACGGGTGTTGCAGGCGCCGCCGCGATCACGCTGATCGGGCCATTTTACTGGGAACCGATCATCGGTAACGACTGGTGGATCATGGGGCTTTTATGCCTGACGGGGGCCGGTGGGCATTACCTGCTTATCAAGGCCTATGCGGTGGCGGAGGCGTCAACCGTGCAGCCGTTCGCGTATTTCCAACTGGTTTTCGCAGCCGCTATCGGGTTGACGATATTTGGCGAAACCGTAGATTTGTGGATCGTTCTGGGGGCAGGGCTGATCATCGGGTCGGGGCTATTTACACTTTGGCGGGAACGCCAGAAATCACAGGGAGCATAAGATGGATATTGAACATTTGGTATTTGGCGCAGGGCCGGAACGTGTCGGGCCTTTCAGCCATGCGGTTAAGGCTGGGGATTATTTGTTTGTGACGGGGCAGATGCCGACGTTGCCGGATGACCCGACCAAACTGGTGGGTTCCGGCATTGAAGAACAGACGCATCAAGTCATGCGGAACCTTGCCGATGTGCTGCGCGAGGCCGGCTCGTCGTTTTCCAAGGTGGCGTTTGCGCGGGTGTATCTGGTGAATTTTCAGGACTTCGATAAGATGAACGCGATTTACACAAGCTACTTCGAGGAAGGCAAATTGCCCTCAAGAACGTGTATCGGTGTGACGGGGTTGGCGGTCGGGGCCTCGGTTGAAATTGATCTGGTGGCGACGTTTGATTGATTGGTAAGCTTGCCCCCCTAGCCCTCACGCGGTAAGACGGGCAAAATTGACGGGAATACGGTAATGCCTTTGCTGGTTATGAAATTTGGCGGCACTTCGGTGGCTGATGTGGATAAAATCCGCAACGTGGCACGTAAAGTGCAGCGCGAGGTCGATAATGGCTATCGTGTCATCGTTGTGTTGTCGGCAATGTCGGGCAAAACGAACGAGCTGGTGGGCTGGGTGCGTGATGCAGCCGCTGGGCCGGATGCCGCGACGCCGGGGTTTTATGATGCGCGTGAATATGATGCGATTGTGTCTTCGGGCGAGCAGGTAACATCGGGCATTCTGTCAATCGTGTTGCAAGAAATGGGCGTTCAGGCGCGTAGCTGGCAAGGGTGGCAGGTTCCGGTCAAGACGACCTCGGCGCACGGTGCTGCGCGGATCGAGGAAATTCCGTCCGATAATCTAAACACCAAGTTTGGCGAGGGCATGGAAGTGGCCGTGATTGCGGGTTTTCAGGGCATCAGCGAAGAAAACCGGATTACGACGCTTGGGCGGGGTGGCTCGGACACCACGGCAGTGGCGTTCGCGGCCGCGTTCGAGGCGGAGCGGTGCGATATTTATACGGATGTGGACGGGATTTACACAACGGACCCCCGCATCACCCAAAAAGCGCGTAAGCTGGAAAAGATCGCTTACGAGGAAATGTTGGAGCTGGCGTCGCTGGGCGCCAAAGTGTTGCAAACCCGGTCTGTCGAGTTGGCGATGCGATACAAAGTGCGCCTTCAGGTGCTTAGCAGTTTTGCAGACGAGCCGGGAACGCTTGTTTGTGACGAGGAGGAAATCGTGGAACAAAGTGCAGTAGCAGGTGTCGCCTCGGTGCGCGACGAAGCGAAGATGACGCTAATCTCGGTGGCTGATAGGCCCGGTATTGCGGCGGCGATCTTTGGGCCGCTGGCGGATGCAGGCGTGAATGTTGATATGATCATTCAGAATATTTCCGAAGACGGGCGCACGGATATGACGTTCTCTTGCCCTGTTGATCAGGTGCCTTTGGCGACGAAAGCCGTTGAGGATGCGCAGAAGGCTGGGCATATCAACTACCATGCGCTGGATGCGGATACGGGCGTTGCGAAAATCTCGATTGTGGGAATCGGTATGCGAAGCCATGCCGGTATCGCCCAGAAAATGTTCAAGGCATTGTCGGATGACGGGATCAACATCAAGGTTATCACGACTTCCGAAATTAAAGTTTCCGTTCTGGTTGATCGGAAATATATGGAACTCGCCGTACAATCCCTGCATGATGCCTTTGATTTGGACAAAGCATCGTAAAAGGGGGCAATATGCCCACACGCAAAGGGGTTGAATCCCGCGTCTTGCTGAAACGCTTGCGCGACATCCTTGCCGACCAAGGCGAGGGGCAGGAGCGCTTGAACAAGGTCACGCATGTGATTGCGTCCTCTATGGAAGCAGAGGTGTGTTCGATTTACCTGCGGCGTGACGAGCGGACGTTGGAGTTGTGTTCGACCGAAGGTTTGAACCCTGAATCCGTTCACCGCACACGCTTGCGCGTTGGCCAGGGGCTGGTTGGGCGAATCGCTGATTCTGCAAGCCCGTTCAAGACGGCGGATGCGCCATCGGCCAAAGGCTTCCGGTTTATGCCCGAAACAGGGGAGGAGGTGTACGCATCCTTCCTTGGTGTGCCAATCCAGCGTGTTGGCGATGTGCTGGGCGTGTTGGTTGTGCAAAACAAAGCCGCGCGGGTTTACACGGATGACGAGGTTTACGGCCTTGAGGTCGTGGCGATGGTTATCGCCGAAATGGCAGAGTTGGGCGCATTTACGGCCGAGGGCGAGGATGCGATGGCCATGCCGCACCAGCGGCCATTTTTCGCCAAGGGTGTGATCGCGCAAGAAGGTGTGGCCGAAGGGCATGTCGTTTTGCACGAACCCCACATCGTTATTGCGAACCCCGTTGCCGAGGATCCGGAGGTGGAAATGTACCGCCTTTCCACCGGCTTTATCGAATTGCAGTCCGATATCGATGATATGCTGTCAAACCGAAACCTGGCGATCAGTGGCGAGGGGCGCGAGGTGCTGGACGCCTATCGGATGTTCGCACACGACAAAGGTTGGCGCGCGCGGATGGAGGATTCGATCCTTAGCGGGTTGGCTGCCGAGGTTGCGGTGGAGAAGGAGCAATCCAACACGCGAACACGGATGGAGCGTGTGACGGATGCGTACCTGCGCGAACGTCTGCATGATCTGGATGACCTGTCGAACCGCTTGTTGCGCATTCTTACAGGGCGTGAAGTAAATGGCGGCGAGATGCCCAAAGATGCGATTTTGGTCGCGCGCAACATCGGCCCTGCGGAGCTGCTGGATTACGGCAAGAAGCTGAAGGGCGTGGTGCTTGAGGAAGGGTCCGTTGGATCACACGCGGTGATCGTGGCGCGGGCTTTGGCGATTCCGTTAGTCATTCAGGCGGCGCGGATCACGCGTGCAGCCTTAAGCGGCGACGAGATTTTGCTGGATGGCGATGCAGGTGTCGCGCATTTGCGGCCCGAGGAAAGCGTCCGGCTGGCGTTTCATGAAAAAATTGCGATGCGCGAAGAAGCGCAGGAGGAATACGCCGCGTTGCGCGACCTTCCAGCGGAATCGAAGGATGGCACGCGCGTGCGGTTGGAAATGAACGCAGGGTTGATGAGCAATCTACCCTCGCTGGAAAGTTCGGGGGCTGAAGGTGTCGGACTTTTCCGCACCGAATTGCAGTTCCTGCTGCGATCCACCTTTCCGAAGCGGTCGCAACTGGCAGATACCTATTCGACGGTGATGGATGCCGCGCAAGGTCGCCCCGTTACGTTTCGAACGCTCGATATCGGGTCGGACAAAGTGTTGCCCTATATGAAACGGGTGGAGGAACCCAATCCGGCGATGGGTTGGCGCGGTATCCGGCTGGGGCTGGATCGGCCCGGCCTGATGCGGATGCAGTTTCAGACGTTGATACGCGGGGCCAAGGGGCGACCCTTGAAGGTGATGTTCCCGATGGTCGCGCAGTTTGACGAATTCAGCGAAGCGCGGCAGCGATTGCTGGACGAGGTGGAGCGCGAGAAAAAGCAACGGCATTTGATGCCAAGCAAGATCGAAATCGGGGTGATGTTGGAAACTCCAAGCTTGGCGTTTGCACCAGCGCAGTTCTTTGATCTGGCAGATTTCATTTCAATCGGCGGCAATGATTTGAAACAGTTCTTCTTTGCGGCGGACCGCGAAAATGAACGGGTGCGGCGCAGGTACGACACGTTGAACGTTAGCTTCCTGAACTTCATCGAACAGATCGCGCAGAAATGTGATCTGTCCGGTACACCGGTGTCGTTTTGTGGCGAGGATGCGGGTCGTACATTGGAGGCATTGGCTTTCGCGGCGATGGGGTTGCGGACATTGTCGATGCGGCCAGCCTCGATTGGGCCGATAAAGCGGTTGATACGGTTTGTGGATTTGGCTGAAGTGAAACATGTGATTGACGAGGCGCGAGCATCCGGTTCGCAATCTGTGCGTCCCGCGCTGCGTATATATCTGGAGACGGTCGGAGCCCCTTATCGTTAAGCCCCCAAATATTCAGGATCGCCTAGTCATAATGGTGAAAGAACCGCAGGCCGGCCGAGTCAAGACGCGGCTGGGCCGTGACATTGGCATGACCAACGCGGCGTGGTGGTTTCGGCATCAAACAAAGCGGCTGATACGGGAGGTTGGCGTTGATCCGCAATGGCAGCTCCGATTGTCAGTTTCGCCTGCTCCACTAGCGTTGCACAGCCGCGCTTGGCCTTTGGGGATACCGCGCGATCCGCAGTTGGGCGGCGATCTGGGCGCGCGGATGCGACATGTTTTCGAGGCTACACCAAGGGGGCCGGTTGTGCTGATTGGTGGCGATATTCCGGGGATTACAACCGCAATCATCCGCGATGCTTTTGCCAAATTGCGCGATCATGACTGTGTTTTCGGCCCTGCGGAGGATGGTGGGTTCTGGCTGGTGGGGATGCGACGCGTGCGCCCGCTTCCGCCCGATTTGTTCAAAGGGGTGCGGTGGTCTTGCGGCGATACGTTGCAAGACACGTTGGGGACGTTGGGGGATGCCACGGTCGCCTTTGCCGCGACGCTTCGGGACGTGGACACGGCCCGCGACTTGCCGTAACTAACCCCTGAATAACAGGAGAATCCTATGATCGGACGTTTGAACCACGTTGCCATTGCCGTGCCGGACCTTGAAGCTGGCATCGCGCTTTATCGTGACACGCTGGGCGCGAAGGTTAACGCCCCGCAAGACGAGCCGGACCACGGCGTAACGGTGGTGTTTATCGAGTTGCCAAACACCAAGATTGAACTGCTGCACCCGCTGGGCGAGAACAGCCCGATTACGGGGTTTTTGGAAAAAAATCCGTCGGGTGGCATTCACCACATCTGTTACGAGGTGGACGATATTCTGGCGGCGCGGGACAGGCTGCAAGCGGCAGGTGCGCGGGTTCTGGGTGGTGGTGAACCCAAGATTGGCGCGCACGGCAAGCCTGTGCTATTCCTTCACCCTAAAGATTTCACCGGAACTTTAATCGAATTGGAACAAGTATAATGGCCATCACATCTGCATTGGTTCTGTTCGCCGTCATCTGGTTTATGCTGCTGTTAATGGCACTGCCGATGCGCATGAAAAGCCAGGAACAAGATGGGGAGATCGTGCCGGGGACGCCTGCCTCTGCTCCTGTTAATCCTATGATAGGCAAAAAAATGTTCTGGGTTACGTTGATCACGGTGGTGCTGTGGATACCGCTAGTGACATTTATATTGTCGGGTGTCCTCTCGATTGAGGACATAGATTTTTATAATCGGGTAGGGCCTAAGCCTTAAGGGTTTTAGCCAAGGCCAGTAATTCTTCGCGGACGGCGGCTAGTTTTTCTACATCCGTTCCGCGGACCACGATATTGCTGCCGAATATGCCGTTCTGGATGAATGGGTAGGAGCCGAACGACAGGCTCGGGGTAGCTTTCGCCATGTTGGATAACGTTTCGGCGATCTCGCCTTCGGGGGCTTCGATGCACACGGTGATGGATTGCAACGGTTCGCCGCCTGTTAGGGTTGGCAGGGCGCTTTCGACCATGGCGTGGAAGACAGTCGGCACGCCTGCCATTACATGGACATTGCCAAGGCGAAAGCCGGGGGCTTTGGAAATCGGATTGTCGATCAGGTCTGCGCCGTCAGGGATGCGGGCCATGCGGAGGCGGGCCTCGTTCAGATCTTGGTCGGGTTTTTTGTAGTTGGTGGCAAGGATGGCGCGGGCATCGGCGCGCACGCTTATGCCAACGCCGAAGGCTTCCGCGATACAATCGGCGGTTATGTCGTCGTGTGTTGGGCCAATGCCGCCGCTGGTGAAAACATAGTCGAAACGGGTGCGTAGGGCGTTCACGGCGGCGACGATTTCGCTTGCCCCGTCACCCACGACACGGATTTCGCGCAGGTCTATGCCAGCCTCGGTCAGTTTGATGGCGAGGTGGTTGGTGTTGGTGTCTTGGGTGCGGCCAGACAAGATTTCATCACCTATTACCAGCATTGCGGCTGTGGGGTTTGGCATCTATGATTCCTTGTCTTTCACAAAGGGTCGGCATGGATTTTCACACACCTCTTATACGCGCAACTTTGCTTAAACGATACAAGCGGTTTCTTGCGGACGTTATGCTTGAAGATGGGCGCGAGGTGACGGCGCATGTGGCGAACCCTGGGTCCATGCTGGGAATGAAGGACGCTGGGATGACCGTGTGGCTCGAACCAAATGACGACCCCAAGCGCAAGTTGAACTTTAGCTGGAAGCTGGCGGAGGTTGGCAGCGCGATGGTCGTGGTGGACACGGGCATGGCGAATAAGATTGTTGCGGAGGCATTGCGCGCGCGTGCGATTGCGCCGTTGGTCGCCTATTCAGATGTGCGGTCCGAAGTGAAGTATGGCGAGGCCAGCCGGATTGATTTCCTGTTGCAAGGTGACGGGTTGCCGGATTGTTATGTCGAAGTGAAAAGCGTGACGCTTAGTCGGCAAGCTGGTCTGGCGGAGTTTCCGGATTCTATCACCAAACGCGGGGCAAAACATTTGCGGGAATTATCGGCGATGGTGGCCGACGGGCATCGGGCTGTGATGTTGTATCTGGTGCAACGGGATGATTGCACGCGGTTCGCCTTGGCGGCGAATATTGATGCGACGTACGCGGCGGAGATGTCGTTGGCGCGTGAAATCGGTGTTGAGGCGTTATGTTTCGCGACGAAACCAACCCGCATGGGCGTTAACCTTGTGGAAGAACTTCCAATTTATATATGAGCCGCCTATATGGATGGTAATTCTTTTCAGCAGGAGGTCTGGCCAATGAAGGGTCAAACTCAAGGACGTCTGACCAAAGACGGCATCACGCTTCACGATCCATCGGATTTCGAGGGTATGCGCGCATCTTGCCAATTGGCCGCGCGTACATTGGATATGATTGGTGAACACGTGAAAGTCGGCGTTTCAACGTTGGAGCTGGACACGCTTATTCACGAGTATATCGAGGCAAACGGGGCGACTTCTGCGACCGTCGGATATCGCGGGTATCAGCATGCCTCGTGCATTTCACTGAACCATGTGGTTTGCCACGGGATCCCGTCGGACAAACGGGTTAAGGACGGCGATATTCTGAATATTGACGTGACTTGTATTCTGGATGGCTGGTTCGGTGATACAAGTCGGATGTACAAGGCGGGAAAGTTGGCACGGCGGTCTGAACGGTTGATCGAGGTGACGCACGAGTCGTTGTTTAAGGGTATCGAGCAGGTGAAACCGGGCAATACCTTTGGGGATATTGGCGCGGCGATCCAGCGGTATGTTGAAAAGCAACGGATGTCTGTTGTGCGGGATTTTTGCGGTCACGGGCTGGGGCGGGTGTTTCATTCGGCGCCAAACGTGCTGCATTATGGCCGGTGGGGCACTGGGCCGGTATTGGAGCCGGGGATGTTCTTTACTATTGAACCGATGGTTAATTTGGGGCGACCTGATACTAAAGTTTTGGCGGATGACTGGACGGCCGTGACGCGAGACCGGTCTTTGTCGGCGCAATTCGAACACTCGATTGGTGTGACGGAGGATGGCTGCGAAATATTCACGCTGTCGCCTGCAAATAAATTTCACCCAACGTGGACGGATTAACCAATCATTAACCACTTTGGTGCCATTAAGGTGGTATGAGTGACAAGTTCGACAATTGTTTTGCAGAAGCACCGGTTTCGGGTTTGTTGCCAAATTTCGAAATGGCGGCCGTACCTCCCCTTCCAGGAAAACCGCATTTCGTGAATCATCGCCAACGCTTGCGGGACAGGTTTATGAAAGCCGGAACCACAGCGTTGGCGGACTATGAATTACTTGAATTACTTCTGTTCCGTGCGATTGCACGCCGCGATGTCAAACCCTTGGCGAAAACCTTGTTGGCGGAGTTTGGGGATTTTAATCGCGTGATTTCCGCACCGGCGTCGCGGTTACGGCGCATCGACGGTGTTGGGGATGCTGTGGTACAAGAATTGAAGATTGTCGAGGCGGCGGCGCATCGCCTTGGGCAGGCGCGGGTCATGGGGAAAAATGCGCTGACATCGTGGTCCAGTCTTATGGAGTATTGCAAGATTTCCATGGCGCACCGCGAAACGGAACAGTTTCGTATCCTCTATTTGGACCGCAAAAACATCTTGATCGCGGATGAGGAGCAGGCCAGAGGCACGGTTGACCATGTGCCGGTTTACCCGCGCGAAGTGGCGAAGCGGGCGTTGGAACTGAATGCCTCCGCACTGATACTGGTGCATAACCATCCGTCGGGTGACCCGACGCCCTCGGATGCAGATATTGCCATGACCAAACGGGTTGATGATGCGTTAGGCGTGCTGGGTATAACCCTGCATGACCACGTGATTATCGGGCAAGCGACAGACGCCAGCTTTCGCAGCTTAGGGTTGTTATAACGGGATTAGTTGCTGGCGACGCCTATGTTTTCCACAAAATCTTCCAAGATCAACCCGCCTGATGCAATGCCACATTGTGGTAGGCGCAGGTTAAACTCGCGTTTCGTGATCTGGCCGCCGTTCTCGGAACGAATTGTACGCAACGCCATTGGTTGTGCGCAATACGCGTCGATATTGTTAATCCGCAAATCAAGATTGACGGATGTTTGTCGACGAATGCGGCTGGTTGGCAGGCTGTAAACTTCGGCCATGCTGCCGCCTTCAATCGACGGGTCGCCGAAGGTTTCAAGGAACCCACCGCCGCCAATTAGCGTGTCGCGGTAGGTGCGCTGGTTGTTTACCCAGATGTGGCCTTCGGAATTCTCGGTCGCGTTACCCTCAAAAGCGTGAAGGTCGAGGTTAACTGGTGCTGACCAGACAATCGCCAGGCGCTCAAGTTCCGATGCATCGCGAAGGGTTATTTGTGCGGAAGCAGTCACACCGTCTTCAAAAATTACATCAACGGTCGCAAGGCTTGTGAAGGCCGGAATTACTGCCGATAGCACGCCGCGATCATCCGTACGTTCAGAGAACGAGAAGCCCGCGTGCGAGAGCGTTACAACCTGATTTGCGCGACACAGTGAAGATATGAATAGCGCAATTGTTGCGCCGGGACGAGCGGAGGCACTCATGCGGACGTCACATGCCGAAGCGACATCATCCAGATTTTCTGTCGGCGCAACAACTGGTGTAATAGAGGCAACTTCGACGGGGTCTGTTGAAGGTGGTGCTGATACTTCAAGGTCAGCGGAAAATAGCGTGTCGCTTAACAAGGCGTCGGTTTCCGGTGTCGGTTGGATAAAGCGAGTAAGCGAGTTGTTAAGTTGCGGAGATGGCAGCAGGATTTGCGCGGCCATTTCGACTACGATATCGGAGCTATCCGCCGGATCAGCGGCATTAATACTTATTGGGCCAATGCTGGCTGTCTGGCTTTCCGGATTGGTGGTCGCATCAGGTGTAGGTTGTTGTACCAATACATCGCCGGAAGCCGTTACGGCTGCCAGATACCCGGGATCATTCGCGATTGAGGCTACTAGGTTATCAATAGTAGTTTCTTCGAACGCGAGGCCATTTGGCGCTGCGGAAACAACATCCGGACCAACTTCAATCAGCGCTTCGGCGGACGCGATCAAAGCAGGGCTATCACCTGTTATTGGTGTTGCATCAGGACCAACATTAGTGGACGCGGTTGCCAGAATGTTGCTGTCATTACGGCCGCTCACATCAAAGCCGGATGCAATCAGGATGTTGCCAACCGGTGTAGTTGTTGTATCTGCGTTGACCGGATCAACGTTGGAAGTGGGTGCAACCATCGCAGTAGTCGTGATTGCTGTGTTCCCAAAGCCCGCAACAGCGGGTGTTTGGACGTTAGATTCGGCCGCGTTCGTACTGGCCGTTTGTGTCGGTGCGCTGCTGTTAACTTCTGGTGCGCGCGCAAAGGCTGCACCTGAAGCTTCAGGTGTAGAGAAAACGGGCGCCAAACCTGATGGCCGTGTTAGCTGCGGCTGGCTTGGAGTGAAAAATGCAACGGCGGGCGAGGCCTCTGTCCCGAGTGGGACGCTGTCTTGCTGGGGGTTTGTAACGGTTTCAACCCTTGTTGGCGTGGCACTGGTTTGTGTTTGGATGTTTTGGTCTTGATCAATGCGCGACGGCGCAATCACCTCAACTGAACGGCGAAGCGTTGCTACGGTTTCTTGTGGCTGAATTAACTCTTCCATGTCAGGTGCGAACAAGGCCGGGCTGCGGCTTGCGCCAAAACCGGAAACGGCAACGTCGTTGTCTTCTTCGCTTACCAGAATTTGGCCAGCGGTCAGGCGATCGCCTAGAGTGTATGCATTGGGTGTCGAATCGGACCGCGGCGTCGGAGCGGTTTCTGTTGGCTGTGGTGCTACAGATGCTACCTGTGTATTGGTCGTCGCGACAGGGTCGGCAACGCTGATCACATTGAGTGCGACCTCGAAAGGTTGGCAGATTCCTTCGGCGGGGACGCAGTATGTGAAGCTCACATTGCCCGAACAGCTTTCGGAATTGATAAATTCAAGCATACCACCAGCACTTGTCTGAACAGATCCACAGCTAGGTTGTGCGACGATGGTGATGTCGCCCGTCTGGGAATCATTTGCAAGGACGTCCAGCACCTGTGCGTTACCAGCGCGGACCGTGAACTGGTCGTCGTTACCGATGGAGATGTCCCCGCCAGTGAAAAATGCCATCAAAGACTTACTATTCTGCGCCATAGTGCCGACAGCAATAGCCAGCACCAGCCCAGTAGCCATAGTCATGAAACGGTCGTTAGAAAACAAGACGCACCTATAGATATATTAAATTTAGTAAAAGATACTGGGATACGAATTACAAACACTTAACAATACAATAATCACTTTAACTTAATACACGGCAAATAGCACATAATTGTGGCAAGATGATTAAAACTTGAGATAATAGTGCAACACCCCCCAACATTTGCGAGCATTCGAACCGTGAATCGCCATATGTAGGGGGGGCTGTGGATTGTGGACACACGCTTAACGGGTAACTACAACCTCCGAAACTCGGAATATTAAGTATTCCTCATAACTACATGAAACACAAACGTGAATCTCACGAATCACTTTGCCTAATTTATACCTTACCGTGGCAATGCTTGTATTTCTTGCCAGAACCACACGGGCATTGCTCGTTTCGGCCAAGGCTTTTCCATGTTTCCGGGTCGTTAGGATCGATACCGCGCGGCAAACTTGCGGGTGGTTGAGTTGCTGGTTTCGAGGCGTTTCCGTTTGGGGCTGTCGGAGGTGTTCCGCCTGCTGCCACTTGTTGTTGTGCTGCCGCGGCCGCCTGCATTTGGGCGATCATGGCTTGTTGTTCTTCCTGCGTCATTATCTGGACGTGGGCCAATTGCGTGGTCACGGTTGTTCGCAGGTCGTTCAACAGGTTTTCGAACAGGGTGAAGGCTTCGGTTTTGTACTCATTCAACGGGTCGCGCTGTGCATAACCACGAAGTCCAACAACGGAGCGTAGATGCTCCATCGTTAACAGGTGTTCCCGCCAGCTTTTGTCGATGCTTTGTAGCAGTATCTGTTTTTCAACTTGTCGCATGGTGTCGACGCCGTACTTAACGGCTTTTTGTGCCATAGATTTATCAACTTCGTCGTAAAGGCGCTCGGTGACGATTTCCTCGTCAACACCTTCTTCGGCAGCCCAAGCTGCGACGGGTAAATCAAGGGCAAAATGCTTGCGAATTTCTTCTTGTAAACCTTCGGTATCCCATTGATCAGGATAGGCTTTTGGCGGGATGTGTTTACTTACCAAATCATCAACAACGTCGTGGCGCATTTCGCGTGTTGTTTCGGATTCGTCGGTGGATTCCATAATGTCACGGCGCTGCGAGAAGATCATTTTGCGCTGCTGGTTCATCACATCGTCGTATTTCAACACATTCTTACGCATGTCGAAATTGCGCGCCTCGACCTTGGATTGCGCGCGTTCGAGTGCTTTGTTCACCCACGGGTGGATGATGGCCTCGCCGTCGTCCATACCCAGTTTGTCGAGCATTTTATCCAAACGGTCGGATCCAAAAATCCGCATCAGATCATCTTCGAGCGACAGGAAGAATACGGTGCGGCCCGGATCACCCTGACGGCCTGAGCGACCGCGAAGTTGGTTGTCGATGCGACGGCTTTCATGGCGTTCAGTCGCTAGAACGAACAGGCCACCCGCCTCCAATGCTTTGGCTTTACCTGCCGCGACTTCGGCCTCAAGGCGTTCGCGAATGGCGACGGCATCAGCGTCTTCGCCGGCTTTTTCTAGCTCGTCAACCAGACGCATATCTAGGTTACCGCCCAGCTGAATGTCGGTTCCGCGGCCAGCCATGTTTGTCGCGATAGTTATCGCACCCGGCACACCGGCCATGGCGATAATCTCGGCTTCTTTTTCGTGGTAACGGGCGTTTAGCACGTTGTGAGGAACGCCAGCATCTTTCAACAGCGTTGAGATCAGCTCGGATTTTTCGATCGAGGTCGTTCCGACCAGCATCGGCTGGCCTTTTTCTTGAGACTCTTTGATGATTTCGACAATCGCGTCCAGTTTGTCTTTGGTCGTACGATAGACGCGGTCGTCTTCGTCGTCGCGGGCAATCGGCTTGTTCGTCGGAACTTCAACGACCCCGAGGCCATAGATGTCCATGAACTCTTCCTCTTCGGTCAGCGCGGTTCCGGTCATGCCGGACAGCTTTTCGTAAAGGCGGAAATAGTTCTGGAAGGTCACGGAGGCCAGCGTCACATTTTCGGGCTGGATATCCACGCCTTCTTTGGCTTCAAGTGCTTGGTGCAAGCCGTTGGACAGGCGGCGGCCCGTCATCATGCGGCCTGTAAATTCGTCAATCAGCATAACGTCCTGACCCTTAACGATGTAATCTTTGTCCTTAATAAATAGCTTGTTAGCCAGCAGTGCCTGATTGACGTGATGCACCAGTGTAGCACTTTCGGGGTCGTACATGGACTGGCCTTCGGGCAACAGGCCTTCGGCGTGCAACTTACCCTCTATTTCGTCAATACCCTCATCCGTCAGGGTGGCTTGGCGGGTCTTCTCGTCAAGCTCGTAATGTTCTTCGGTTAATGAAGGGACAAGCTTGTTGATGGTGACGTAAAGGCCGGATTTATCCTCGGTCGGGCCAGAGATGATCAGCGGGGTACGCGCTTCGTCGATAAGGATCGAGTCGACCTCGTCCACAATCGCGAAATAATGGTCGCGTTGCAGGATTTGTTTTAGATCAGAACGCATGTTGTCGCGCAAGTAATCGAAACCCAGTTCGTTATTGGTGGCGTAGGTTACGTCCGCATCATAGGCGATTTTTTTCTCGGGTTCTTGCATGCCTGGAATGGCAACGCCGTAGCTTAGCCCGAGGAAATTATAGACAATCCCCATCCATTCCGCATCACGTTTGGCCAGATAATCATTAACCGTAACCACATGCACACCGCGCCCCGTCAGGGCGTTCAGGTAGACGGGCAGGGTCGCCATCAGGGTTTTGCCTTCGCCGGTTTTCATTTCCGAGATGTTGCCTTCGTGCAGGAATATCCCGCCCATCAATTGTACGTCGAACGGGCGCAGGCCCAAGGTTCGTACGGCGGCCTCACGGGCGTTGGCGAAAGCTTCGGGAAGCAGGTCGTCAAGGGTTTCGCCTGCGGCCAACCTGTCTTTGAATTCTTGTGTTTTGGCTTTGATGCCATCATCGGACAGCGCCTGAAATTCGGGTTCCAGTGCGTTGATTTTATCAACAAGTGGCTGCGTCGCTTTGATTTTGCGATCATTCGGAGTGCCAAAAACTTTTCTGGCAATTGCGCCTATACCCAGCATTAAATACCCGTCTTTCTTCCTGTGATGTCCGCGCGAATCCGCCGAACGGTTCAATTCCTTTGGTTTACCGCCGTATACCGCGATGCAGGCGCTTGTTTAGCGGTCTGTGAACGCGTAAATGGATTCGTACGACTGCCAGCGCCTAAAGGGTCGGAATTGATGTAAGCGGCGCGTCAGGCAGTGTCAACGGCACCTCGCACATGGGCGGGATAACAAATTAGTAAACAAGCGCGAATATCGCGCAATAACGGGAGAATATACATGCGTAATCTATTGGTAGCGGGCGCGATTGCTTGCTTTGGCGTGACACCGGTACTGGCACAAGACGTAGAGGTTAGCGCCGATACAGTTGTGGCCGTGGTAAACGGAACCGAGATCACGATGGGTCATGTGATCCTGTTACGCACACAATTGCCCGAACAGTATTTGAGCGCGCCTGATGACGTCTTGTTCGAAGGCATTCTTGAGCAACTAGTTGACCAGACATTGCTGGGCGAAACTGTTGGCGAAGATACGCTTGAGGTTCGTTTGACATTGGAAAATGAATCTCGGGCATTACGGGCAGCAATCGCGATTGATGATGTGATCGGGCAATCGTTCTCGGACGAGGATATCGCCGCGGCTTATGACGAGGCGTATGGCAACCTGCCAGTCGAGCCAGAGTTTAACGCCAGCCACATTCTGGTCGAAACCGAAGAAGAGGCCGATGCTTTGATCACGGCCCTTAACGACGGCGCAGATTTTGCAGAGCTGGCGAAGGAAAAATCGACAGGCCCATCTGGCCCTAATGGTGGTGAACTGGGCTGGTTTGGCCTTGGCATGATGGTTCCGCCATTTGAGGAAGCGGTTGTGGCTATGGAGGTTGGTGAAATTTCAGGCACTGTACAGACACAGTTTGGCTGGCATGTTCTGATCTTGAACGACAAGCGCGATGTTCCTCCGCCAGCATTGGAAACGGTGATTGGCGATATCACACAGACACTTCAGCAAGACGCGATTGAAGCAAAAATTGATGAATTGCGGGACGCTGGCAGTGTTGAAATGATGGCTGAGGGAATTAATCCGGCAGAGATCAAAAGCCTCGAACTGCTTGATCAGTAAAGGATCGACGATATGTCTGATATTTCGCCCCTAGCGCCCAAAGGCGGGTTTCCCACATTACCAGTGATTGACGGTGTGCGTTTCGCCGCTGTCGAAGCGGGGGTGAAATATCAAGGCAGGTTGGATGTTATGCTTGCCGAAATAGCCGAGGGCAGCGCGATTGCGGGGACGTTCACACGTTCCAAAACGCGCGCGGCCCCGGTGCTTTGGTGTCAGGAAAATCTGGCGATGGGATTGCAGGCTGGTGGGGCTGCAATTCTGGTGAACTCCGGCAATGCGAATGCGTTTACCGGCAATAACGGCATGAACGGGGTTGAGGTAACGGCTGGCGCAGTGGCTGAAACGCTGGGAATTAACCCGCGCAATGTGTTTGTGGCCTCCACCGGTGTAATTGGGGAGCCGCTGCCGTCTGCGCGGATCACATCGAAGATGGACGCGCTGCGCGATGGTCTGAGTGCTGCGAATGCAGAAGATGCCGCGCGGGCGATTATGACGACGGATACTTATGCGAAGGGGGCGACAGCCTCGGTCGATCTGGGCGGTGTGACGGTGCAGATCGCGGGTTTCGCCAAGGGTTCGGGCATGATTGCGCCGGACATGGCGACGATGCTGGTGTTTGTGTTTACGGATGCGAAGATTGATGAGGCCGTGTTGCAGGAAATCGTTTCAAACGCGACCGTGACGACGTTCAACAGCATCACTGTGGATAGCGACACATCTACATCCGACAGTCTGGTGGTTACGGCGACGGGCAAGGCAGATATGGGTGCGATCACCTCGATGTCCGATCCACGCGCGGTTGCTTTTGGCGATGCGTTGCGCGGTGTAATGCTTGAGCTGGCGCATCTGGTGGTGCGCGACGGCGAAGGGGCCACGAAGTTTATAGAAATTACGGTGAATGGCGCGGAAAGTGACGCGGCGGCCAAGGTTGTCGGGCTTTCTATTGCGAATTCCCCACTGGTTAAGACCGCTTTTGCAGGCGAAGACCCGAATTGGGGCCGCATCGTTATGGCTGTGGGCAAAGCTGGGGAAGCCGCGGATCGTGATAAGTTGTCGATTTCATTTGGCGATATTTTGGTGGCCGATAAAGGCTGGGTTTCACCCGATTACCGCGAGGAAGACGGGGCCAATTACATGAAGGGCCAAGATTTGAGTGTGACCGTTGATTTGGGCGTTGGGGAAGGGTCTGCGACTGTCTGGACTTGCGATCTGACGCATCAATATATCACGATCAACGCTGATTACCGTTCATGAAAACGCTGCTGGTTTCAGCCGTGGCGTTGATTGACGCCGATGGTCGCGTGCTGCTGGCTCAGCGCCCCGAAGGAAAATCCATGGCTGGCCTATGGGAATTTCCGGGTGGTAAGGTGGAGGCTGGTGAAACGCCAGAGGCTGCATTAATCCGCGAATTGGACGAAGAATTGGGAATTGATACGTGGGAAAGCTGCCTCGCACCGCTGACGTTTGCGTCCCATTCTTACGGTGATTTCCATTTGTTGATGCCGCTGTTTGCGTGCCGCAAATGGAAGGGCACGCCGCAACCGCGCGAAGGGCAGACGTTGAAGTGGGTGCGGGCCAATAAGTTGCGCGAATACCCGATGCCACCCGCCGATATTCCGCTGATCCCGATCCTAAGGGATTGGCTTTAACGCTTGCCTTTAAGCAGGCTGTATAGGCCCGGCAGTACGAAAATGTCGAAGATAAAGGCGATAAAAATCGTCATGCTGGTCAGGAAACCTAATTGACGGTTAACCTCGAATCCGCTGAACATCAGGATTGAAAATCCAAGGCCTAGCGCCAGTGTGGTTGTCAAAACCCCCGGCGTGACGTTGCTCAAAACAGTGCGGACACCTGCGCGCGATTGGGTGTGTTTGCCTCGCGCTAACGCGTAAAGGATGTGGATAGTGTCATCGACCACGATGCCAAATGTGATGGCCGCAATGACGGAGGCGGCCATGCCAACCTCGCCATTAATCCAGACCCACAGGCCAAGCGATGCCATAGCGGGCAGGAAGTTAGGCAAAATCGACAGAACGGCCAGTATGGGCGAGCGCAGGAATAATCCGATCAGGAGTGACACAACCAACATCGCAAGGGCTGATCCAGCCAGCATATTTTGGGTGTTCACCTCGGATAGGTAAGCCGTCATCACACCAACGCCGGACATTTGTGCGGTTTCGGGAGTGAAACCCATCGTCAGGGTCTTCGCCTCGATCTTTGCGCTTAGGTCACGCACGCCAGCCGCCGAAATTCGGGGTAGCATGATTTTCAGATGCAGTTGCGTGAAGTCTTCGGAATAGAAACCGACGTAATCGCTGCCGCTGCCAGAACCCGCCCGAACACAGTAGTTCATCATCTTTTCAGGAGCATCGCGCATCGCGCCGATATAAGGGGGCTGGCGGTGGTCCAGACAGTCTTGAATCAATGGAACTGGGCTGAAAACATCACCCACGGGGTCTTGCAATTTGATCCAGTCGACTAGCTCCACCACATCGGCGATTGAACCCGATTTGGTCAACAAATCTTCATCATACTTCAACACAATGTCGATGGAGTTATACCACCCGAAGGCGTTGGTTACTTGGTTGATATTTATTTGCAGTGGATGGTCAGGCGGGAAGTTGTTGGTGATTTGGTCGTCAAAAACGATGCGCGTCAGGCCGGTTAATGCCGCTAGTGACAGTGCGGAGACAATCAAGGCGTTGCGGATTGGCGCGGCGGCCCATGCATCGGCAAACCAGCGGGAAATGGCGCGGATGCGGTCATCGCGGATGACAAGTTCTGTGCGCTTGGATTTAAGCGCGATTGGCGCGACAAACAGCGATAAAAGCAGCGAAAACACCAACCCGATAGCGACGAGATTTCCCATCGCCTGAAACGCGGGCGCATCGGCCCAGTTAAGCGAAAGGAATCCGACAGCCGTGGTAATGTGCGCCAGCATGACCGGAACGGTTAGCTTGCGAAAGCTGGACAGGATGATGGTGTGGGAACGCTGAAACGGCAACCGTCGTTGTCGTTGCCCCATGCCATGCACAACATGGATAAGGCTGGCGACGGTTAGCGTAAATACGATGGAAAAGGAGGAGGCGGAACCGGCGGCGAAGACATACCCGCTCCAACCGGCAACACCTTGGGTCAGCAGGACGGACATGCCGGCGATGACCAGCACCGACAGTGTTACGCGCAAGTTGCCAAACGCAAACAGCAGCACGAGGAAATTGACGAACGCGGTGGCGGGGAACAGGTATCGGCTGTCCTGCTGAAAGGCTTCGCGCAGGGCCTCGAACGTGGTGATGCTGCCAACGATGGAGATTTCCAGCGTCGGGAAGCGCTCGCGCATATGCGTGATCAGCGCCATCTGTTCCTTGTAGGCGGCAATCAGGGCGGGGTCGCTTTGGTCGGTGTGGTCTAGTGACAGAATAACAATTGTTGCGCTTTGGTCTTGGTTGAAAAAGTATGAACGTAAGGCCGCGTGGTCTTTGGCCAGAAACTGAACGTCCTCCAGCGGTGTGAATTCAGGTGGGTAACCAATCGCAGGCAGGGTAGCGGTAACCGATCCAAGCGCGGTCATATAATCAATAGACAGCGGATTTTCAGGGTCGAGCAGGATTTCGGATAGGTACCGTTCCGCCTCAAGCAGGATCAACGGCGCACCGTTTTCGCCTGCGTCGAGCGCGATCAGCGTGGCTGTCGATTTCCCGAAAACATCACGGTATTCTTGCAGTTTCTGGCGATGGATATTGTTGTCGCTGAAAAACAACAACGGGTCGTTGGAGTTCTTAACATCCAGTGCCGCTGACCCGATAACCGCAATGAACACCGCCACGAGTGACAGACTGTAGCGGCGACGTTGATACGCCAAGCGCTGGAGCTTGAAAATCCATCGCAATATCCGCACCCAAATGCTCAAAGCAGCCCTCTCGCCGATCATATGAAATTGCAGCGGCCCTACCCCTACAAGCCGTTAGGGTATTAGCGAAAACAGATCATGACGCAAGGCGTCTAGGTGAATTTTATGACTAAATACATGGATTGGCGGAATTTGACGCATGCTTGAGGATGACGGGGCGTAAAACAGGCCGTATAACGCTGGAAACTTTAACAGGATGAACCATGCTGGATTTTCTGCAATACCCCGACCGTGAAACATTGATGGAGAACATCGCCGAAGATGTGGCGGACCAGTTGTCTGCTGCGATTGACGCGCGCGGGGCCGCGACGCTGGCCGTGCCGGGTGGCACAACGCCCGCGCCGTTTTTGGAGTTGTTGTCAAAGGCCGATCTGGATTGGTCGAAGGTGCGTGTGATGTTGACGGATGAACGGTTCGTGCCGGAAACGTCTGATCGCTCCAATACCCGCCTGTTGCGCGAAACGCTGTTGCAGAACAACGCGGCGGCAGCGCAGTTGGTGCCTTTTTATAAGGCCGCAGATACACCGGAAGAGGTTTTGGATGACTTGAGCGGCGCGATTTCTGCCGCCCTGCCACTGGACGTTTGCGTGCTGGGCATGGGTGCGGATATGCACACCGCCAGCCTGTTTCCCGAAGCCGACTGTTTGGCCGAGGGGCTGGATTTGGATGGCACGGCGGTTCTGTTGCCGATGCGTGCCCCAAACGCGCCGGAGCCACGGCTAACCTTAACGGCACCCGTTTTGCGGGCGGCACGCAACATTCATATCTTGATAACCGGGCCAGACAAGAAGGCTGCGTTTGAGGCCGCGATGGTTGATGGCCCCACGACCGAGGCCCCGATTCGCGTGATTCTAGACGCCCCCACACAGGTCGACGTGCATTATGCCGACTAGCGTAATCCTGTAATTCCGGTATAGATCAACACCATGAGAAAAACGATTTTCCTTCTTAACGGCCCCAACCTGAACCTGCTTGGTTTTCGGGAACCGGAAATCTACGGTCACGAGACCCTCGCCGATGTTGAGGTGCGGTGTATGAAACACGCCAAAACGCTGGGCGTGATGCTTGATTGTCGCCAGACAAATCACGAGGGCGTTCTGGTTGACTGGATTCAGGAGGCGCGCGGTAAAGCCGATGCGATTATCCTGAATGCGGGGGCGTATACGCACACTTCCATCGCTATCCACGACGCGCTGAAGGCGTATGATGGTTTCAAGATGGAACTGCACATTTCGGACCCAAAGCAGCGTGAAGCGTTCCGGCATGTATCGTATGTGGAGCTGGCCTCGGATGCGCTGATCGCGGGCAAAGGTGTAGACGGATACATCATGGCACTGGACGCCGTGATGGAAGAAATCTCTTGAACGCAAGGTAATCTCCGCCTATATCGCCCACACTAAACGAAGTCGCCGCTCCTTCTATAAAAAACGGAAATAAAAATGAAACGTGGAATACTCATTGGCGTGATTGCCATGGCAACCGTTGTTGTTGCCTCTAACATCTTGGTGCAATTTTTGTTTGGCAGCTGGCTGACATGGGGCGCATTCACCTATCCCGTCGCCTTTTTGGTCACCGACCTGATGAACCGGCTTTACGGTCCACGCCAAGCGCGCAAGGTTATCTTTGCCGGGTTTGTCGTCGGGGTGATCGCGTCGTTGATCGGCACACAAGTGATGCTGGAATTCGGCCCTGCCGTCACGCTTCGCATCGCGCTTGCATCCGGCACGGCGTTTCTAGTCGCGCAACTGACCGACGTGCTGGTGTTTGACCGCCTGCGTTATGGCAGTTGGTGGCGCGCGCCGCTCGTGTCGTCTGTGATCGGCTCATCACTGGACACGGCGTTGTTTTTCACCATCGCATTCTCGGCAACCTTGGTGTTTATCGAGCCATCAAACGACGTTAGCTGGGCCGGTGAAATTCTGCCAATCCTTGGCTTTGGCCCCATGGCCCCGCTTTGGGTCAGCCTTGGCATTGCGGACTTTTTCGTCAAAATGTTGTTGGTTTTGGTCGCCCTCATACCATTTCGTGTGTTGTCCGCGCGGTTCTCATGAAAATTTTACTTTGAGTTTTCCAAAAGTCGTGGCATGCTTCCCTCATCGTAAACTTTGAGAGAGGAGGTGCCAATGTCTATTGGGAAACTGGAGCAGATGGTTAAGGTTATTCGCGAGGTGAAAGTCTAAAGGGGCAGCCCCCTTTGGGCAAACATCTGGCACTTGGGCTTCAAGCCTGACTTTGCCACCTTCATACTCAAGCTTGGGCCGCGCTGTTTACGATAGCGCGGCCCTTTCTGTTTTCAGGCGCGCGCCGCCGCGCGGTCGCCCTTCCACCATTTCACCGCATCGGGGAAGTCGAAGCCTAGCGAGATGGCGTTGGTGACCAGCAGTATCCAGAGGTAGGTGCCGTATCCATCGCTTCCTACGGGTCGGGCGAAGGCGATCCATAGTACAAGGATGGTCCACGGGATCAGGTGGGGGAAGGCCATTAGTTTTGAAAACCCACGGTCATAAATCATCACCGGCAGGTTCAGCATCATCGCGCCGATGGCGAGGATGGCGATCCATACACCTGAAGGCTGATCAATAAAAAATATCGCAGCTATGTTGATTGGCATCAACAAAAGTGCGACCCATATTTGCACCCACGTCGGCATGGCGCGAAAGGATTTCCAGATTTCGGTTATCATACGTCCCTCCTGTTTTTTCGCATCGTAACCTGTTAGTCCAGCGATTGAACATAAAGTTTGTGTGACGTGCGGTATATCACTCGCTGATCACACATTGTTAACGAATTGGAAAACCCGGATGTCAGAACTAACCCTTATCCGCCACGGGCAGGCGCAAACCGGCGCTAAGGACGAGGCGAGTTATGACAGACTTAGCGATCTTGGTCACGAGCAAGCTGGCTGGTTGGGGGAGCATTTCGGGCGCACGCACGGCTATGATCTGGTGATTTCGGGCGCGATGAACCGGCAGGTCCAGACTGCACGATCGTTGAATGTTACCACCCCGCATGATCAGGATGCGCGCCTGAACGAGATGGATTATTTCGGTTTGGCTGACAGCCTTTTGCAAACCCGCGGCGTTGCGTGGCCCACGTCCGAGGCGGAATTTATTACGCATCTTCCACAGGTTCTTAACGCGTGGCGATCCGGTGAAATTGTTGACGGGTTGGAGTCGTACACCGATTTTTGTGCGCGTATCACGGAGGCGGTGCAAGATGCCGCTAAACAGGACGGGCGCGTTCTTTTAGTTACCTCGACAGGGGTGATCGCAACGCTTGCAACGCTGGCACTGGACTTGGATATTCACAAGAAAAGCCGCTTGTTTATGGCTGTGGCACACACTTCCGTTCACAAGTTCACCATGCGTGACCGTGACTTGCGGTTGACGCAGTTTGGCGGGACACCGCATCTGGATTACCCAAATCGCGTGCATGCGAAAACCTTCGCCTGATGATCCGTATTAACGAAAATATAACCATTGAGGATTGGGAACTGACGGAAACGTTTATGCGCTCCTCCGGTCCCGGTGGGCAAAACGTTAACAAAGTATCAACAGCGGTGGAGCTGCGGTTCGAGGCCGAGCGCTCGCCCAATCTTCCGCCTGCCGCGAAGGTCCGGTTGAAGAAACTGGCGGGGCGCCGGTGGACGAAGGACGGCGCAGTGATAATCACCGCCGAGAAACACCGAACACAGCCGCGTAACCGAGCGGAGGCGGAGGAAAAGCTGAAAGCCTTGATCCTACAGGCGTTATTCCGCCCGAAGTACCGCGTGAAGACACGGCCAACGATGGCCTCTAAACGGCGTAGACTTGAAGGGAAGAAGCAGCGCGGGCAGGTTAAGGCGTTGCGTGGGAAAGTTGACGATCAGTAAACTCTTGCGAGACGGGGTGAATTCCTGCACTTTCCAGACAAATTAGTTTGAACCGGAGAATATTATGATCACACGCGCAGCAGTCGCTTTTGCAGCAGGCGAACCCCTTCAAGTAATCGACGTTAACCTTGAAGGCCCCAAAGCGGGCGAGGTTCTGGTGGAGATTAAAGCCACGGGCCTTTGTCACACAGACGAATTTACACGTTCTGGCGATGATCCCGAAGGTCTTTTCCCAGTGATCCTGGGGCACGAAGGCGCGGGCGTTGTTATCGAGGTTGGCGAAGGTGTCACCAGCCTGAAAGTCGGCGACCATGTTATCCCGCTTTACACACCTGAATGCCGTGAGTGCGAATATTGCCTGAATCCTAAAACCAACCTGTGCCAGTCAATCCGTGAAACGCAGGGTGCGGGTTTGCTGCCCGATGGAACGACGCGGTTTAGCACGCTGGATGGGCAACCGATTTACCATTACATGGGATGTTCGACTTTCGCGAACCACACCGTTGTGCCGGAAATCGCATTGGCGAAAATCCGTGACGACGCGCCGTTCGACAAGGTTTGCTATATCGGTTGCGGTGTGACCACGGGCATTGGCGCGGTGATCAATACTGCCAAGGTTGAAATCGGCAGCACGGCGATTGTGTTCGGGCTTGGCGGCATCGGTTTGAACGTTATCCAAGGGCTGCGTCTGGCGGGCGCGGACCAGATTGTTGGCGTGGATATCAACGATAGCAAACAGGCGATTGCCGAGGATTTCGGCATGACAGATTTCGTTAACCCCACGCAGGTCGAGGGGGATCTTGTGGCGCATCTGGTGGCGCTAACCGGCGGCGGTGCCGATTATACGTTTGATGCTACGGGCAACGTGAACGTCATGCGAACCGCATTGGAGGCCGCGCACAAAGGCTGGGGCGAGAGCATCATCATCGGCGTGGCCGGTGCAGGGCAGGAGATTTCGACGCGCCCGTTTCAGTTGGTAACAGGCCGTTCGTGGCGCGGCACAGCGTTTGGCGGGGCGTCCGGGCGTACCGATGTTCCCAAGATTGTGGATTGGTACATGGACGGGAAAATCGAGATTGACCCGATGATAACCCACACTTTGGGGATTGAGGATATCAACAAAGGCTTCGATCTGATGCATGAAGGGAAGTCCATTCGGGCTGTCGTTGTATTTTGAGTATTTTTGAAAAAGAGAAGCGGATTGCGGTGTTGATTGATGCTGACAATATTTCGTTGAAAACGCGATAGCCTATTAAGGATTCAAAATGAAAACCATATCCGAAAATGCCAGTTTTGGTGGAACCCAAGGTGTTTACGCTCACCAGTCGGACGCTTGCGATTGTGAAATGACGTTCGCCGTTTACATGCCTCCGCAAGCGGTCGATGGGTTGGTGCCGGTAGTTTGGTATCTGTCTGGCCTAACCTGTACGCATGAGAATGCCATGGTTAAAGCGGGCGCGCAGGCTTGGGCGGCGGAACATGGGGTTGCGGTGATATTCCCTGACACCTCGCCGCGCGGGGACGGGGTTGCGGATGATGCGGCCTATGATCTTGGGCAGGGCGCGGGGTTTTATGTCGATGCGGCGCAGCAACCATGGGCCGCAAATTTCCAGATGTGGACATATATCACCGAGGAATTGCCAAAACTAATCTTCCGCAACTTCGATCTGAACGAGGAAGCGCAGGGAATTATGGGCCACTCTATGGGTGGCCACGGCGCGTTGACGATGGCGATTTCGCTGCCCGATCAATACAAATCCGTGTCGGCCTTCGCGCCGATCACCAACCCGACCGCCAGTGACTGGGGGCGCAAGCAGTTGGCGGCGTATTTGGGCGATGACGAAAATGCCTGGGGCAAGCATGACGCCAGTTTGTTGATGGCGGAAAAGGGCTATCCGGGGCATGTGATGATTGATCAGGGCGGCGCGGATGAGTTTTACGATTTGTTAAGACCTGAAGCGATGGCCACCGCGATTGCAGCGCGAAAACAATCGGCGAGCTTGCGAATTCTGGAGGGGTACGATCATTCTTACTTCTTCGTTTCTACATTTATGGAGGACCACATCGCCCATCACGCTGATGTGCTGCACAACCTATGACCGCGATATATATCGACGCGGACGCTTGCCCTGTTAAGGATGAAACCTTGCGTGTGGCAGACCGACATAATGTGAAAGTTTATGTTGTTTCTAACGGTGGCTTGCGCCCCAATCCGCACCCTTTGGTGGAAACGGTGGTGGTGCCAGACGGGCCTGACGTGGCCGATATGTGGATCGCGGACCGGATCGGCAAGGGCGATATTTGCATCACAGGCGACATCCCGTTGGCGGCGAAATGCCTTGAGGCCGGAGGTCGGGCGGTTCGCCATAACGGCGATACTTTTACGTCGGCGAATATCGGCAACCAGCTTGCGATGCGCGATTTGATGGCGGATTTGCGCGAGGCCGATCCGTTTCGCCAAGGCGGTGGGCGACCGTTTAGCAAGGCGGATCGTTCGAAATTTCTGGAGGTGCTGGAGCGCGAAGTTCGCGCCGCGTTGAAAGAATAGATGGCGAGTAATTCGGACACTCTGGTGGTTGATTTTGTTGGCGGTGCAGTGGCGCACCGGTTCCGGTTTGGTGGTGGGCGCGGGCAGGCGTTGCCCAAGGCGATTGGCATGAAATCCGGTAACTCACCAAGCGTGATTGACGCCACCGCAGGGCTTGGGCGCGATGCGTTTTTGCTGGCGTCACTTGGGTCAGAGGTGACGATGATTGAGCGCTCGGATGAAATGCATCAGTTGCTGGCTGACGGCATGGAGCGCGCTCGCGCGGCTGGTGGCGAAGTGGCCGAAGTTATCGCACGGATGACCTTGCTGCATGGCGACGCCAAGGCGTTGCTGCCGGGGTTGTCAGCGGATGCTATATTGGTTGATCCGATGCACCCGCCACGCAAGAATTCTGCCTTGGTAAAAAAGGAAATGCGCTTGATACGACAAATCGTCGGGACGGATGAGGATTCAGTTGATTTGATGCGTGTGGCGTTAGAATGTGCCGGTAAACGGGTCGTTTTGAAATGGCCGCAGAAGGCTGACCCGATGGAGGGCATCCGCGCCCCTTCGCATCAGATCGTTGGGAAATCGACGCGGTATGATGTGTTTATGATTGGGTGATGAAATTGAGGTTGGGGCTTTAACCCCCGTCAACGACTGGCAAAATGGTTGAACAGCAACCCGACCACAAGGCTTCTTTGCCTATTTCCAGAAGGTCGAGCGCCCAGCCATATGTTGCATCTGACATGCCGTTGTTGCATTCGGCGCGGCGCACAAACCCTGTGAAACGTGGCGTTATGAACGCGTAGTTTGCACGCAAACTGTTTCGGGACATCGTCGAAGTTTCTATCTGCAACGCCATGGGCTCATTACCCATTTCGGCGAAGCTAAATATGTCATCAGGGGCGATTTCGGCGTACCAGAACGGCTCGGTTCCTGAACAGGACAGGTTTACGGGCATACCGCTGAAATCGTCGCCGTATTGCATTACTTCTTGCAAGAACCGTGTTGCGACCCAGCCGTCTTCGCCGTGCCACAACACCCTTGCCCAGTTTCCGGTTTCATCAAACGCGGTAACTTCGGCTTGTTGCCCGGGCGACAGATCACCAAGGTCATAGGCGTTTGCGTTTGGTTTGGCACGGACGTTTAGCACATCGTTTTCAGCGACCCCGACTACTTCGTAAACTATCGGAAACTGCCGGAACTCGGCTTGTGCTATGGCGGGCGCGAAAAGGACAAAACACAGGATTGCAGGTTTGAAAGGCATGGTTCCCTCTAAGGCGTGATGACAACTTTACCATCAGTGATTTTTGTGGCGTCAGCCAACCCTTCGATCACCTCCGCCAAGGTCAACGTGGCCGCAACGTCGGTGTTCCAGCGGCCATCGGCGAAGCGGGCTTGAACTTCACCGACCACACGGGCTTGATCGGCGGGCGTGGTCGTGCGCATCCAGTTGGTTAGCCAGAACCCCTCGATCCGTTTGCCCATGAAAATCAGTTGACCCATTTGGGTCAGGCGCGGGGCCTCGGTGCCGAGTTTGCCATAACTGACCCAGCGGGCGTTGTTGGGCATCAGGGTGAAAACCGTTTCGCATATTTGGTCGGACACAGCATCTAGAAGCACGCGCGGTTTTAGGGCGCGGCTGATCACGGCGAATTGGTCAGCGAAATCGGGGGCGGTTGTCACCAACACATCCGCCGCGCCGAGGGCTTTTAGAGGTTCAACAGCATCTTTGCGGCGCACCAGTGCGATGACCTTCAGATCCATGTCTTTGGCAAGGCTGATCATCAGCTTGCCCAACTGGCTGGTCGCGGCGGAAATCACGAAGGCATCACCGTCTTTTGCGGCAATATCCACCATCGCCATCGCTGTCAGCGGGTTAACGATTTGTGCAGAACCATTGATATCCGAGACATCAGGCCGAAGCGGAATACAGGCGATGGCATCCGTTAAGGCATATTCCGCCCACGCCCCTGAACCGCCAAGCGAGACCGCGAAGGCCACGCGTTTACCGATCAACCCTTCAGCACCTTCACCGGCGGCCACGACATCGCCACAGCCTTCAAAACCTGCGGGTACACCTTTGCGACGTGGCTGGCCGTACTCCCCCTTGATAAAGTGTAAATCCGATGGATTGACCGAGGCCACGCGCAATTTGATCAAAACCTGACCCTTGGCGGGTGTCGGCACGGGGATTTGGGCCTCCTCCAGATACAAGGCTGCGTCAGAGATTGCCGGGCCTTCGGCTTTGCCGCTATATCCGTCTTCCAACTGGATAAGCGCGCGCATTGTGTCGGGGAGGTTTGCCATTAATCTTCCTTTAACCAGTCGTTCAGAATTTCGTCGGTATCCGCGCCACATACAGGGGGCGCTTTGCGATATGTTACGGGTGTTTGGGAAAACTTAACCGGATTTCCGATAAGATCAACCGTGCCGGACCCTGACAGCGGATGCGGGATGGTGATTTTCATGTCACGCGCGGCGACTTGGTCGCTGGCGAACACTTCGGCGATGTCATGGATCGGCCCGCAGGTGACACCTGCTTTGTTCATGGCTGACAGAAGGGTGTCTTTATCGATTTTCTTGATGATCGGAATCAGAGTTTCGAGCAGAATTTCACGATTGGCGATGCGGTCGATGTTAACCGTATAGCGCGGATCATCGGCCAGTGCCGGATGCCCGATGGCAGCGCAGAACTTGGCGAATTGAGTATCGTTGCCGACGGCGATAATCAGATGCCCATCGCTGACCTCGAATATCTGGTAGGGTACGATATTGGGGTGCTGGTTGCCACGGCGCACCGGAACCTCGCCAGAGGTCAGGTAGTTCACCCCCTCGTTAATCAGCCACGCGACTTGGGTGTCGACCAAGGCCACGTCGATGTGCTGCCCCTCATTAGTTTGATCGCGGTGGCGCAGGGCTGCCAGAATTGCGGTGGCCGCGTACATGCCACACATGACGTCAGCAATGCCAACGCCAACCTTCATCGGTTGACCGTCAGGTTCGCCCGTCAGGCTCATGATCCCGCCATAGCCTTGGGCCATTAAATCGTACCCCGCCAAGCCAGCATTCGGCCCCGTTTGGCCAAAACCCGTGATGGAGCAATAGATTAACGACGGGTTAGCCGCCTTCAAACTGGCGTAATCCAGCCCGTATTTCTTCAACCCGCCAGTTTTGAAATTCTCCACCAGAATATCGCATTTTGTGGCGAGTTGGCGAATGGCTTCAGCCCCCTCAGGTGTGGACATATCCAGCGCGATGGACCGCTTGTTGCGGTTTGCGGCCATATAGTACGCGCTTTCCGTGGTCTCGACACCGTCAGCATCGCGCACATAAGGCGGGCCCCATGCGCGGGTATCGTCGCCCTTTCCCGGGCGCTCCACCTTGACGATGTCGGCACCGTAATCCCCTAAAAGCTGGGTGCTGGTCGGGCCTGCGAGAATGCGGGTCAGGTCAAGAACGCGGACCCCGTGAAGTGGCCCTTTGGGCGTATCGGAATGTGTCATAAACACGAGTTTACAGACGGCGGGCGGAAAGAAAAGTTCCTTTTTGGTTTTACCTAACGTCCGTTTAGTTCACGCTCCAACACAAACGGGGGGGCGACACCGGAAAGGCGGGCGCGGTAGATGAATAACGCTTCGTTAACGCGCATCACATAGTTGCGGGTTTCGCGAAAGGGGATCGTCTCGATCCAGTCGATGGCATCGACGTTGGCGGTTCGTGGGTCACCGTAATCCCTGATCCAGCGGTCGGCGCGGCTTGGGCCGGCGTTGTAGGCTGCGGCGGCCAGCAGGGCTGAGCCATTATAACGTTCCAGCATATCTGCCAGATATGCTGTGCCGATGCGGGCGTTGTATTCCCAGTCGCCGCCTAGGCTTTTGCTGGAATAGGCAATGCCTAAATCCTTGGCAACGGTTTTGGCTGTGTTGGGCATCACCTGCATTAGTCCCAATGCCCCGACAGGGCTTTGGGCGGCGGGGTTGAATTCACTTTCTTGACGAGCGATGGCCAATGCCAGTTCAGTGGGAACAGGGCTGCTAAAATTGGCCAACTCTGTGACGGGGTAATATGCGCGCGGAATTACAGTGCCACCAGTTGCCGCTGCTTTGCCGATTTTCAAGGCGGCGTAGGGATGATCCAAATCCAGAGCCAATTGCCCTAATGCAGCGCTTTCCCGCACGGTTAGGCCTTTGGAGGCTTCGGTGAAGAACCAGCTTGCCAGCCACTCCTCGCCAGCGAAATGGAACAGGAATCCTACTCGAACGGTGTCACTGCGTAAGAAAGCTTGGCGTGTCCAATCCGTTGGAAGTTCCGTCCCCGCGATGCTTTGATCGGGTGCTAATCCGGCACGCTCCGCCGCCAGTTGCCCATAAAAACTTGTCTGATAGGTGGCTGCCAAAGCATAAGATGTTTTGGCGTTCGCGAGATCCCCCATGGCCTCGTAGCTGCGCCCCAACCAATATCCAGCGCGGCCAACGCTGATAGGTGACACTGTGGCCGCCCGCAGATTGCGGAAATGCTGAACAGCCCGAGCGGGGTCGTTAAGCTTTCGTAAAGCCAAGAAGCCTGACAGAAATTCCAGATCGGAATAGCCGGATTGACCAGGTGTCAGAAAGTGCTGGCTGGCCAGATAATAGGCCGCGCGATTATCGCCTGCACGCATGGCGCGGCGTGCATAGGTGCGCCGCTTGCTGGTCCAGAATTCAGGGCGCCCCAAGCTGTTGTTAGAACCCGAACGTTCAACCAACATATCGTGTGCGCTATCCCAATACTCCTTGCTTATGCGCCAACGGAAACGGTCATAAGCCAACCCTGCGTCACTGGATTCGGATTTTGGAAGGGCGGAAATCATCGAATCCACACCGTTCTTATCTTGTTGCAGGGCGATGCGAACTTCAGCCAGCGCGCGCTTTGATGGTGACACGAGCGGTAGCATGCGCCGCGCTTCGGTTATCTTGCGTTCCCACAGCAGCATATCCAAACGTTCGGCATTGTAGGGTTTTAAGGTGTTGGAATATGCCTTCCAAAGGGCGTTTTGTTCTTCTTCGCTAAGAGAATATTCTCGCCATGCGTAGATAACCTCGGCCCCTGCCTCTGCGGGCTTGCCCAAGGTTTGATAGGCCTGGGCCAGACGCAAAGCTCCCCAGCCAGTTTTCGGGTTTCGGGTTGCGAAATAGTTAACGATACGTTGCGCGTTTAGGCCTTCGGGAATGAATTCTTCCGAAACCTTTTGCAACAATGGCAGCCCGGGCCAGTCGGCGTTCGCATTAAGGAATGCTTCATATTCGTTAAAGGTTCCTTCACCTGCGCGCAGGCGGGTCCACTCAATGATTTCCACAGCAATCGGGTCTTGGTTTTGCCGCGCAAGGGCTATTGCATTGTCCCAGTTGCCAGCCTCGGCCGCGGACAAGGCCGTCGCCAATGCGGCACCATTTTGCGAGGGGGTTTGCGCCACAGCCGCACTAATGCTGCCGACAAGAATTGCCAGCGCCACGGGCAAACCGGTGCGTAATTTTGAAAACTTCATAATGCCTCAATGTTTTTTATATTTTTTAGGTTTTTTTTGTTCGTATACACAAATATTGCCTATATGTCTCGTATCGTTTGCTTGCGGTGGCATCAATTCGCCGTTAGTGCTTCGATTAGACATATCAAACCCTCGGAGGCCCCCATGTTCAAAGGTTCTATGCCAGCGCTTATCACCCCGTTTAAGAACGATAAGGTGGACGAAGCCGCGCTGAAGGCGCTCGTTGAATGGCATATCGCGGAGGGAAGCCACGGGCTGGTTCCGGTTGGCACAACCGGTGAATCGCCAACGCTAACGCATGATGAACATGAGCGCGTGATCGAGGTGGTCGTGCAAACGGCGGCAGGGCGTGTTCCGGTGATTGCGGGTGCTGGTTCTAACAACACAGTTGAGGCAATCCGGTTTGTGCAGTTCGCGCAGAAGGTTGGCGCGGATGGCGCGTTGGTGGTAACGCCATATTACAACAAGCCAACGCAGCGCGGCCTGATCGCGCACTTCACAGCTGTGCATGACGCCAGCGATATTCCGATTATCATCTACAATATCCCCGGCCGTTCAGTCGTGGATATGACACCCGAAACAATGGGCGAGTTGGCCAAGCTGCCGCGCATTGTCGGCGTGAAAGATGCAACAGGCGATATCGTACGGGTGTCAGATCAGCGGATTACGTGCGGCAATGATTTCATCCAGCTTTCGGGCGAGGATGCCTCCGCGCTTGGGTATAACGCGCAAGGTGGGCATGGTTGCATTTCGGTGACGGCGAATGTGGCTCCGGCGTTGTGTGCCGAATTTCAAGAGGCAACCTTGGCGGGCGATTTTACCAAAGCGCTGGCGTTGCAAGATAAGTTAATGCCGCTTCATACCGCAATTTTCGTTGAACCGGGTGTTGCGGGTGCCAAGCATGGTCTGGCCGTTTTGGGAAAATCGTCGGACGAGGTGCGCTCGCCTTTGACAGGATTGCTGCCCGAAACCAAAGCCCAGATCGAGGATGCGATGCGCCACGCGGGGTTGGTTGATTAGGCCATGGCACCGCGCAAGAAAGCTGACCCGAACAACAAGACCGTCGCCGAGAACCGGAAGGCGCGGTATAATTATGCCGTTGAGGATACGCTGGAATGCGGGATCATGCTGGAAGGCTCCGAAGTGAAATCTATGCGGCAGGGTGGCGTTAATATCGCCGAAAGCTATGCCGGTATCGAGAACGGCGAGCTGTGGTTGGTTAACAGCCACATCCCCAAATACGATCAGGCCAAAACATTTCAGCATGAAGAACGACGCAGGCGCAAGCTGTTGGTTAGCAAGAAAGAACTGTCGAAATTGTGGGCGGAAGTCGGGCGTCAGGGTATGACCCTCGTACCGTTGAAAATATACTTTAACGACAAAGGCCGTGCGAAACTTTTACTGGGCATCGCCAAAGGTAAGCAGAAACAGGACAAACGCGCCAGCGACAAGAAACAGGATTGGAAGCGCCAACAGGGTAGGTTGTTAAGGGATCGCGGATAGGTATAGTTGCGGGAAACTTACCGGAGTTTTCCCATGCCGTTCTTGCCAAGCCTGCCCGAAACCAGCCACCTTTCCGACCTGTTCAAAAAGTTCCCGCGTGGCATACCGCCGTTAATGGAATACCACGACGCGATCTTGCGCAGCGAGGGCGAGTTAACGAAAGCTGAACGCGAGTTGATCGCGACGTACACCTCCAGCTTGAACGCTTGCACCTTTTGCTATGGCGCGCACAAAATCTATGCCGAGGCGTTCGGAATAGACGAGGCGATGATCGACGCAATGGTGACCGATTTGGATAGCGTTGAGGGGCTGGATAAGCTGAAACCGATCCTGCGGTACGTTAAGAAAATGAACTTCCTACCTAGCAAAATCGTTACGGCTGACGCGCAGGCGGTGTTTGATGCTGGCTGGTCTGAAGAGGCGTTGTACGAGGCGATTCAGGTTTGCGCGCTGTTCAACATGATGAACCGAATTATTGAGGGCGCGGGTGTTAACTATGATTACGAAGGGAATTCCGAGGCGCATTCCTTAAATAAACCCGGCGCAGACGTTGAAAGCCACAGTTACGGCGCGTACGGGAAAACCATTGCCCCCGCCGACCGTTAACGTATCGGGTTTGTCGCCTTGGTATAGGCCGTCCAGTCGATGATTTCGGGGTAATACATCGCGCGCCATTTGCGAACGCGCGGGTTCATTACGCGCCGCCAAAGCGGTGGAACCAACGCTATCGCCGCCATGATCGGATAGCCATATGGCAATTGCGGGGCCTCGGTTTCGGCATATGTTTGTAACAGTGGAAAACGGCGTTCGGGTTTATAGTGATGGTCCGAATGGCGTTGCAGGTTTATTAATAAATAGTTGGTGAAACGGCGCGATGAATTCCATGAATGATGCGGGCGAACGTGTTCGTATTTTCCCCCGCCAAGGTGTTTGCGGACCAGCCCGTAATGCTCGACATAGTTGGTGAGTTCCAAAAATGTTACGGCGATTAGCGCTTGCATCAGGTAAAGCCCGACACCGAACCAGCCACCGATAAGGGCGGCCATGGCCAAGAACCCTAGCGGCCAAAGTGTATAACGCCAGAAAGGGTTGGATTTATCATAGACGGGCAGGTTTCGAGTCGCCAGCCGCGCCGTTTCAACCTTCCACGAGGCAATCAAGCCTTCGGGGATAAGGCGAAAGAAGAAGCGGTGGAACCCCTCGTTATACCGTGCGGTCACAGGGTCGGCAGGGGTTCCGACGTGGCGGTGATGGATCAGGATATGCTTGGTGCGAAAATGCCCGTAAAGGACCATCGCCAGCAATGCATCGCCGAGATTGCGTTCTAGTTTGTCTTTTTGGTGGATCAATTCGTGGGCGTATACAATGCCGATTTGGCCTGTTGCGATACCGATTGCGGCGAACAAAAGCACACTTTGGCTGGTAGACATATGGTCAAACCGTGTTGCGGCGATCAGGGCAAAAATAATGAAAAACAGCTGGAGCGGAAACCAGATCATGGTCAGCATCCGGTGCCAGTACAGCAGATTACTGTCGGTTTCAGGATCCATGTTAGCGGTGTTGTCCGACAGAATTCTGTCAAATATAGAGCTAAGGAATAAGCCATAGAAAGGTATCAGCATGATCGTCCAGCCGCCAAAAGTGGCGGCAATGATGACTGTCATAGCAAGTATCAAAGATACTGCGAATGGTGCGGCGGTACGGATTGGCTGGGTATTATTTGACATAGCGCACCTCAACACAATCACGGCCCATTATTCAACCCCGATTGCGGATATGCCTGCGGAATACGCCTTTAACATAACGGTCGGCAGTTTTCCGGGGGTGGCGGCGGTCGGAATTTCGAATTGCCCGCGCGTTGGGGCGGCGGCCATATCAACGTGTGCTGTCTTAACCGTTAACAGCAAGTGAAAATGTGTGAACGTATGTTTAACGGGTGCGTCTAGTGTGGACCATTTGGCATCGAGGGGCGGGGCCTCAATTGCAGCTGCCTCAATCCATTTTGTTGTTGGTAGCGCGAGCATTCCGCCAAGCAATCCCTTTTCGGGGCGAGTTTCCAGCAATATTGCGCCATCGTTTCGCTGCGCTATATAGGCAATGCCATAGCGCGTTGGTTTTGGAAGTTTGGCGCGTTTTATCGGCAACTCAGTGGCGATTCCTTGTTCGCGGGCCATGCAATTTGCGGCAACCGGACAAATTTCGCATGTCGGTTTTTGTGAACATATCGTTGCCCCAAGGTCCATCACTGCTTGCGCATAATCGCCAGCGCGTTTGGCCGGAGTCAACTGGCCGGCTAGCCCCCGCAATGACTTTTTACTATCTGGGAGGGGGGCCGTAATCGCATAAAGGCGCGCAACCACGCGCTCCACATTGGCATCCAGCACCGTGGCTTGCCTATCAAACGCGATGGCTGCAATCGCGGCGGCAGTGTAGGGGCCAACACCGGGCAGACGCAACAATTCCGCTTCGGTATCAGGGAAAATGCCACCGTAATCTGATGAAATTATTCGGGCGCATTTCAGCAGGTTTCGCGCACGGGCGTAATAACCAAGGCCGGCCCATTCGCCCATGACATCGGCATCATCCGCATTAGCCAACGCATGCACATCGGGCCAACGGCGCTGGAACGCAAGGAAATATCGGATAACGGCGGCGACAGTGGTTTGTTGCAACATGACCTCGGACAGCCAGATGTGATACGCGTCGGGGCGCACCCCGTTTACGCTGTCAGCAGGCGGAATACGCCACGGCATCGGGCGGGCGTTGGTGTCGTACCAATTTAACAATATTTCGTTAATCATTTGTTCGCAGGCGCAATTGTGCCGACCCCCAAAGAAGGATGGACCTTACTGGCATCAGCGTTACAATAGTATGAATGAAATTTCGAGAGTCGCATGGCATATAAACCTGACGAAAAACCAACAAAAGGCAAGGGCTTTGACCCTGCGAAACGCCGCTCCCGCGGATTTTTGCAGACTGGTGGGTTGGTCAGCAAACGGATCCGCCGTGTGGGCGAACGGCGAGGCTTCGCTGAAACCCGCCTTTTAACCCATTGGGCCGAGATAGTTGGCCAAACCGTGGCCGCAATCGCACAACCAGTTAAGGTATCCTATGCCCGTGAGGGGTTAGGGGCGACGTTAACTATTTTGACAGACGGCGCACGTGCGCCTGAATTACAGATGATGCTGCCGGAACTTAAAGAAAAGGTTAACGCTTGTTACGGCTATAGCGCGATTTCGCGTATCCGGATCACCCAGACAGGGGAAGTAGGGTTTGCGGAGCAGCCTGCGACATTTAGCCATAAGGCCGCTGCACCAAAGGCCTTATCGGTTGAACAGCAAGCAGAACTGACCACATCACTTGCCTCGGTCACCGATGATAAATTACGGGCAGCACTGGAAAACTTGGGTAAGAACGTATTATATAAATGAAAATGGTTTCAAAAGGAAAAATGATGACTGAACGACTAAGCCTAACGCGCCGCGCAGCCCTTTCCATGATGGGGGCAACAGCAGCTTACAGCGCAATACCCGCATTTGCCCAAAGTGACGAGGCCATAGTGCTTGAAGAGATGGCAATCGGGTCCGAAGATGCACCGATTACTATGATCGAGTACGCCTCTTTCACCTGTCCACATTGTAAAAATTTCGAAATTGATGTGTTGCCGCTTATCAAGGAAAACTACATTGATACGGGCAAAGTTCGTATGATTTATCGCGGCATCTATTTTGACCGCCTCGGTCTGTGGGCTGATATGGTTGCACGCTGCGGTGGGCAGGACCGCTACTTCGGCATAGCCTCGATGATCTACGAAAAACAAAGCGAGTGGACTGCGGCGGATAGCGCGGTTGGTGTTGTTGACAACCTTTATGCAATCGGGCGTTTGGCAGGGCTTGATCAGGCGGATATGGAAGTTTGCATGCAAGACAACGAGACCGCGCAGGCTATGGTTAAAGTTTCCACGGAAAATGCAGATGCGGATGGGGTCGATTCGACGCCGACATTCGTGATCAATGGAAAAACCATGTCCAACATGGCGTATTCAGGGTTCGTTGACGAATTCGAGCGCATTTTGGCGGAATAAAATTCACGCGTCGGGTGGTTGACCATTCTGCTCGGCGCGTCTTCGGTTTATCAGGATTTCTTCTTTCAAAGCTTTTTTGAGCAAGATTTCCAGCGCCTGCACTTTGGCGACCGACCTTAGAGCAACCAGTCGTGTTGTTTCTTTTTCTGCTTCAATTTCTTGGTGTTGTGATTGCAGCTTGGTGATCTCGGCCTCGGTCCAGCGTTCCCAACGCGCAAGGGCGTTTAGGTCGCCGCCACGCGATAGATCATGTTCTTGTTTGTCCGCACGCACACCGTCTATTTGCGCCTGTAATCCGTCAAGTTTACGGCATGTTTGGGCATAGATGGCCATGTCGCGGATCTTGCCATGTTCGGCTAACGATATGAGTTTTCGAACCTCGGTCGGGGTCAAGTTATCCCTCTTTCTTTGGCTTTCTTACGCATAATTACGGCGAACCTCAGGGCAGCAGCGATGGCGCGATATTGTTCTGGGGGGATTTCATGTCCGACCTCGACAGTCGCGTGGATGGCACGTGCGGTTGGCGGGTCGCTGTGAATGGGCACACCGGATTCAGCGGCGATTTCACGGATGCGGGCTGCGATTTCATCTTCGCCTTTGGCAACGCAAACTGGGGCCGAACCCTTCTTTTTAGTCCATTTTAGGGCGACGGCGTAATGGGTTGGGTTAACAACAATCACATCGGCTTTGGGTACGTCCAATAACATTCGATTGGTGGCGATATCACGGCCGCGCTGGCGGCGTTGGGCTTTGGTATGCGGGTCACCCTCGGCTTCTTTACCCTCGTCTTTCAGGTCTTGGAATGACATGCGCAGCTTTTTCTGATGGTCGAATTTTTGCCATAACAAATCGCCGATTCCGATGAGAACGGAGAGTGCGCAGATTACGATTAGAAGATCGACCAATACCTCCATCAATAGACCGACCATCGCAGTCGGAGAGGAGCGGGCGAGGCCGATGATTATATCAAATTCTTTGCGAAGGTAGAAAACAACCACCAGCGATACCGCCAGCATTTTTATGAAAGTTTTTGTGAACTCGACTAAGCCCGATGCTCCAAATTTGTTTTTTGCTCCGGCAAGAGGAGATATCCGGTTAAGCTTGGGGGCCAATTTACTGGGTGCGACTATGATCGCTTGTTGGCCGATTAACGAAAGGAGGGCCGCAGCGAAAGGTAAGGCGAAAAGCGGTGCGAGGGCGGCAATGACCGAAAGCACGATAGAGCCCGATACGCGCAGCCCACCGGGGCCAAGGATTTTTCCTACCAGCAGGTCGGGTGAAGATAGAAATATAGTTAAATTATTGGCCGCAGCACTGATGGCGGTGCCGCCAAAAACCAGAATTGCAAGCAGGAAGCTTAAGTAAATCATCGCGACGGACAGGTCGTTGGATTTGGCAATGTCCCCCTTTTTTCGGGCGTCCGCCAGCTTTTTAGGAGTTGGGTCGTGGGTCTTTTCGCCACTTTCGTCGTTATCGGCCATTCGGCATACCTAATGGGTTCGCCAGAACCAGATCCATATGGCCGTTCCAGAATTCTAGCAGTATTGGCGAAGAGAGCAAAAGCAACAGGATTGCCCCAGCGGTAATTGCGGGTGCGCCGATGAAGGCGACCATCAGCGATGGCATCGCGCGGTTAATTGCGCCAAGCCCGATATTATAGGCGAAGGATGCCACGATAAAAGGGGCCGACAGTGTCAGTGCCAAGTCAAACGCGGATGCAACATGTGCGGTGCCCCATTCGGCTACGTCGCGTCCGGTGGGGAAAAAACCGGGTGGCATTACTTCATATGAATTGATCAGGGCGAGCGCTGCTTTGACGTGCAGGCCAGACACCAACACCAGCGCTAGGCCAGCCATAACGAGGATATTACCAATCGCCGGCATTGGGTCTGGCGTTGCGCCAGAACCGGCAACTTGCGCAATGGATGTGCTTTGTGCGGCGATGGATCCGGCCAGTTGCAGGGCCATGACGATCAAGCGAATTGAGATGCCGATCATGATACCTATGGTGGATTCGGTAAGCATTAAGAACGGTATGTCTTGCAGACTCGTGCTAATACCGGGCGAAACTACGGGCCAGACGATGGCTGTGAATGCAAGGGCGATCAGCAGGCGGATGCGCATCGGGATGCTTTGCTCGCCAAATCCGGGCAGTAGGGCCGTGACGGAACCCACGCGCATTAATACGATGAAGGCGCTGACCAAGGCGGGTTCGCCATAGTTTAGGATTTGCGCGAGGGCCTCCACGGTTTAGGCAACACCAACAAGGGCGGGTTTGGAGTTGGTACCGATCTCCTCAAACGAAAATACTGGGTTGCGGATGCCTTTCGACATCAGGACTGTTTGCAAAAACCGCCGGCGACGGGTGGAAGTAACGACGGCAGGGTAGCGCCCGTTTTCACTTGCTTTGCCAATCTTCTCGGCGACCGAAGATGCCAAGCGGTTAAAATCATCAGGCGGTAGGGCCACATCAATCGCGCCACTTTCCCCGTCTAGCTGGTGCTTTTGGAATAGTTCTTCCCAGTCAGGGGAAAGCTGGATGAGGGGGAGGGCGCCGTCTTCTTCTTGCAGTTCAGCAACGATTTGAAATCCGAGGCGATGGCGGACGTGTTCGGTGATGCTTTCGACACCTTTTAGGTGGCCCTGCACCTCGGCGATAGATTCCAGAATTAGGGGGAGGTTGCGGATCGAAACGCGCTCCTCCAGCAGCAGGCGTAAAACGGCGTGCAGAATGTCGATGGGGACTTTATCCGGTACCAATTCATCTAGAACTCGCCGATTGGCTTCGGCTCGTGCGGGGTCAGACACGGTTACGAATTCGTCCAGTAATTTTCGCAAGGTTCGGCGCGAAAACAGGCGGGCGAAGTTTTGCTTCAGGACTTCCAGAAGGTGCGTCGCTACAACCTCCGTTGGCGTGACGACGGATAAACCCAGCAGCGAGGCCTCTTCTTGTTGGGATGGCTCGATCCATCTTGCTGGCGCGCCGTAAACAGGTTCCTTAACGTCGCGACCGTCGGGTGGCGGCATGGAGGGGTCGTTCAGCAAAACCAGCACTTTATCGGTTTCGATCGCGGATTTTGCAACCTCCACCCCTTGAATGCGGATCGCGTATTCGCCATTGGCCAGCATAGGGGAATCTGTCAACCGAATTTCGGGGATAATCAGGCCGTAGGTGGATGCAATATGGTTCCGCATGTTCACGATACGGGTATCAAGGCCTGTGGTAGGGTCCATGACTGTCGGGACAATATCCGAGGCAAACTCGATATGGATTTCATCGAGGTCTAGCATGTCGCCCAATGATTTCTGTGGCGTGGTCGTGGCGGGAACCAGTTCTGCTTGCGCGGCCTTGGCTAACGCTACCTGTTTTTTCCGATACGACAGCCACGCAGCGCCACCAAGGATGGCGGCACCGAACATGAAGGGGACGAAGGGAAGCCCTGGAATCAAGGCGAATAAGGCTAGCAACCCAGCAACGGTTGCGAGCGCGGCTGGATGGCCGCCGAGCTGCGACATTAGGGCCTTGTCGGTCGATCCATGTGCTCCGCCTTTGGATAGCAGCAAGGCCGACGCAATGGAGATGATTACGGATGGAATTTGGCTGACCAGTCCATCGCCTATGGTCAAAATTGCATAAGATTCAAACGCCTGCGCCATGGGCATATCGTGCATGATTAACCCGATGGCTAACCCCATAATAAGGTTCAGCATGGTGATTAGAAGGCCTGCAATCGCATCACCTTTTACGAATTTTGATGCCCCATCGAGAGAGCCGAAAAACGTGGTTTCTTCTTGTTCGATCCGGCGGCGTTCTTTTGCTTCTTCGTGGGTGATCGCGCCGGCGGCCATATCACTGTCAATGGCGAGCTGCTTACCGGGCATTCCATCAAGCGCGAACCTTGCGCCAACTTCGGCCATGCGGCCGGCGCCTTTGGTAATAACGATAAAGTTGACGATTAGAAGGACGCTAAACACGACCAACCCCATGAAAACCGACCCCCCCATGATGAACATCGCGAAGCCGTGAATGACCTCGCCTGCTGCTTTGGGGCCGGTGTGGCCTTCGCCAATTATAAGTTTTGTGGACGACACATTTAGTGACAATCGCAACATCAAACTGGCGAGCAGGATGGTCGGGAAAGACGAGAAGTCCAGCGGACGGTCAATGAAAATCGTGATAGTGAAAATTAGGATCGCAAGGGCGAAACTGGCTGCAAGCCCAAGGTCTAAAATCCACGCGGGCATGGGCAGGATCATCATAACGATGATGGCCATGAGGGCCAGTGCCAGCAGGATGGTTGGCTGAAATAGCATGGAGACGTTGAAGGTGCTTGGCATCAGAACAACGCGCCTTTTGGTGAGCCTAACAGCGGCGACCCAGTTTGGGAGATCAAGCCGCCTGCCAAGCTGCCATTTCTGACGGGAACGGGGGTCATATCAACGGGTTGAAAGGGCGCCCATGTCGATAATTTTGGTGCTTGTATGGTGTCGTTTGAAGCAACAATAATGGGGAGCGCGGGGGCCACAGGGCTATCCGTTAAGTTTGCAAAAATCCTATCAAACCGCGCGCGGTATTTCGCAGATAACGTGGGGGTGCGTGAATGGTAGGTGCCCGCGGCCCATGACCAAGACCCGTCTTCGCTGTATAATGACGTCATAAATTTGGCGGCATAAGCGGCGTTGGCCAATGGGTCAAACATCTGGTTGAAAGATGTGAATGCTTCGCCATGCCAGCGGTGGTTGATTTGGAAGCAACCTATATCGAAACTGCGGGCACCATCGGCATAGCTTTGCGTTACGAAATCAACTGCCTCGACGCGCGTGTCGAACCAATATCCTTTGCCTTCCATGTTGACGGTCCACGGCCATGGCAGGAACGCGCCGTTGCGGTTTCGGCCCGTTTCAACCAAGGTTAAGGCCAGCAATACGTCAGGCGGCATGGCGGCATTGTTTGCGGCATTTATGGCCGCCGCATTGCATTGCTCTGCTTGCCCTTGAGCATATGCCATGGGGGGAAGCAGGAATAATAGAATGCCCACAATTCTTGCAGGGATCATCCGAGGTCTCCTAAATCGATTCGACTTAGGTGTAAGGGCGATGTGTTACCAAGTCGTAACCAAGCGGAATAATTTATTGTTAATCATTTTGGGCGATATTCTACTGGCCTCGAAGAATCGGGGGCGGTAGATGTAGGATATGAACGAACCTTCCGAACTCCTCCGCACCGTATTTGGCTTTGACAGCTTCCGCCCCGGGCAGGAGGCAATTGTTAATGCTGTGAACGCTGGCGAAGATGTGCTGGCGATTATGCCGACAGGTGGCGGCAAATCGCTGTGCTTCCAGCTGCCAGCGTTGTGCCGTGACGGGGTGACGGTGGTGATTTCGCCGCTGATTGCGTTGATGCGAGATCAGGTTCGTGCCCTGCGCGAGGCTGGCGTCGAGGCGGGGTCACTGACGTCTGGCAACACCGAGGAGGAAACAGAAGAAGTGTTTCAGGCCCTCGACGAGGGGCGATTGAAACTGCTGTATATGGCACCAGAGCGTCTGGCCAATGGTGGCGCGGTGCAACTGTTATGCCGAATTAATGTGACGCTTTTAGCTGTGGACGAGGCCCATTGTGTATCGCAATGGGGGCATGATTTTAGGCCGGATTACTTGAAAATTGGGATATTGCGCAAGCAGTTGAACAATGTGCAGATCGCGGCATTTACGGCCACGGCGGATGCGGAGACGCGGTTCGAAATTGGCAAGCGGTTGTTCGGCGGCGAAAGCCCCCGCACGTTTTTGGAGGGGTTTGATCGCCCCAATATTTCGTTGGCGTTTCAGCCGAAAGACCAGCCCCGCAAGCAATTGACGGAATTTGTAGCAGCGCGAAAGGGGCAATCCGGCATTGTTTATTGCTCCAGCCGCAACAAAACCGAAGTGCTGGCGCAGGCGCTGCGGTCTGAGGGGCACTCGGCGTTACATTATCATGCGGGGATGGAATCAGAGGATCGCCGGATTGCGGAGAACCGTTTTCAGCGCGAAGATGGGTTGATCGTTTGTGCGACAGTGGCGTTTGGCATGGGGATCGACAAGCCGGACATCCGGTTCGTCGTGCATGCGGATTTGCCCAAATCCATCGAATCCTATTATCAGGAAATTGGCCGTGCCGGGCGGGACGGTGCGCCTGCGGATACGCTGACGCTGTATGGCGCGGATGACATCCGGCTTAGGCGTTCGCAGATTGATGAAGGCTTGGCCCCGAGCGACCGTAAAGGCGCGGATCATGCACGGTTGAATGCGCTATTGGGTTTGGCCGAGGCCTTGGAATGCCGCCGTAAGACATTGTTAGGATATTTCGGCGAAGATATGGAGACCTGCGGAAACTGTGATCTATGTACGCAAGCGCCGGAGGTTTTTGACGGAACGGATGCAGTTCGCAAGGCGTTGTCTGCGATATTGCGAACGGGCGAGTATTTTGGTGTGGGTCACCTAACGGATGTTCTGTTGGGGAACATGACGGATAAGGTGAAAGCAAGAAATCACGACGCACTTCCGACGTTTGGTGTGGGTGGAGAATATAACCGCAAGCAGTGGCAGACGATTTTCCGGCAGATGATGGGGCACGACCTGATCCGACCGGATGTGGAGCGCATGGGAGGGTTGGTGATGACCCAATCCGCGCGGCCCATCCTGCGCGGCGAGGCGAGCATTGATCTGCGGATGGACACGATCCGCAAGGCGGGCGCCGCACCATCACGCCGAGCGCCTGTCGCGTTGGTGGCAGAAGAAGATGAACCGATCCTGTCCGCCTTGAAGATGAAACGGCGGGAATTGGCAGAGGCTGTGCACGCCCCCGCGTACGTTATTTTTCCGGATAAAACGCTGATCGAGATGGTGACGCATAAGCCAGTGACACTGGACGATTTTAGCCGGTTGAACGGGGTTGGCGCCAAGAAGCTCGAGAAATACGGGAAGGTGTTTCTGGCGGTCCTTAACGGCGCGGGCGAGGATATGCACCCGACACGTCGCAAACTCGCAGGCAAACCGGCGGGCGATATATTCGATCAGTTGAAGGCCGCGCAGTTGGAATTGGCGACTGGACCACATGGAACGGAAAAACCGATGTCTTGCAGCACGTCGCTACTGGCGAAGGTCGCGGGGCAGAGGCCGGATACCACCAAGGCGCTTGAGCGGATTATTGGCGAAGCAAAGGCCGAACGGTTCAGTGATGCGTTTTTGGAAATTCTTTCGCAAGATTAAGCGGAATTGCGAAACGCACTTGTGCGCTTATTATAAGAGCCACGAAGCCTTGAGCTAACGACCGCACAAAAAAACCCGGACGTTTCCGCCCGGGTAAGGTGTCCAAGGCCCGAAGGCCTTAGAGGGAATACTTAGTGACGGCCGAACTCGGGGTAGGCCTCCATACCCAGTTCCGCCATGTCGAGACCCGTGATTTCGGCTTCTTCGGATACTCGAATGCCCACGGTCATTTTCAGAATTGTCCAGACGATGAACGATACGATGAAGACGAATGCGCCGACGATTGCGATCGAGGCGAACTGGCCAACGATTGTTGCGTCCGAGTTGGTGAACAATACTGCGATTGTGCCCCAGATACCGGCGAACAAGTGTACGGGGATAGCGCCCACAGCGTCGTCGATTTTCAGCTTATCCAGGAACGGCACCGCGAAGACTACGATAACACCACCGACAGCACCAATCAGGGTAGCTTGGCCCAAAGTTGGCGTTAGCGGTTCGGCCGTGATCGCAACCAGACCGGCAAGTGCGCCGTTCAGGATCATGGTCAGGTCAGGTTTTTTGTAAAGCACCTGCGTCAGAAGCAGCGCGGCAAGCGAGCCACCCATTGCGGCAGTGTTGGTGTTAGCGAATATCCGGCTGATGTCGGCAACGTCGCCAAGTGTACCCATGGCAAGTTGCGAGCCACCGTTAAAGCCGAACCAGCCCATCCACAGAATGAACGTACCAAGCGTGGCAAGCGGCAGGTTGGAGCCCGGGAAAGGCACAACGCGACCGTCTTTAGTGTAACGGCCAATGCGTGGCCCAAGGATCAACGCGCCAGCCAAAGCAGCCCAGCCACCAACCGAATGCACAACAGTCGAGCCAGCAAAATCGAGGAACCCAAGCTGGCTGTCAAGGAAGCCGCCGCCCCACTTCCAGCTTGCCTGAATTGGGTAAATCAGACCCGTCAGCACGATTGTGAAGACAAGGAAGGGCCAAAGTTTAATGCGTTCAGCCAAAGCCCCCGAAACAATCGAAGCTGTCGCAGCTGCAAACATCAACTGGAAGAAGAAATCCGAACCCGTTGAGGCGTAAGATAGATCGTCAACACCATCTGCGCCAACGCCAACTGCTTCCAGTACTGCAACACCGAACGCGCCTATGTAGCCCCCAGTTTCGTCTGTGCCAATCGACCAGCCGCCCAGTGGGTACATCAGGTTATAGCCCAAAAGGTAATAAACGATGCCGGCCAGTGAAAACAGCGCCATATTTTTGGTTAACTGCATGGCAACATTCTTTGAGCGTACGAGTCCGGCTTCCAGCATCGTGAAGCCTGCTGCCATCCAGAAAACCAGAAAGCCGCCTACCAAGAATAATAACGAGTTGAGGATGAACTGTGTGTTCTGCGCTGCTTCTTGTGCGAAAGCAGGCGAGGCGATCAGGGCGGTTGCCGCCGTAATCCCCACAATTTTAGATAATGTTTTCATAGTTTCTCTCCAGTGGGGGATTAAAGGGCTTCTTCGCCGGTTTCGCCTGTGCGGATACGCAGGGTCTGTTCGATATCCAGAACGAAAACTTTGCCGTCGCCGATTTTGCCGGTCTTGGCTGTTTCGGCAAGAATTTCGATAACATTGGCAACTTGACCGTCTGCAACGCCTATTTCCAATTTGACTTTGGGTACGAAGTTCACCACGTATTCGGCGCCGCGATAGATTTCGGTGTGGCCGGACTGGCGGCCATAGCCTTTGACTTCGGATACCGTAAGGCCTTGTACGCCAACGGACGTCAGGGCCTCGCGGACCTCCTCTAATTTGAAGGGTTTGATTACGGCGATGATAAGTTTCATGGTGCCTCCTTGTTTGTTGGATCAGGTTGAGGTCACTTTCAGCCTATATAGGGAGGTATTGAAGGTTTCGGGGTTGGTATATTCGTAGTTTTGCATGTATGTGCCTAAATTATACACAATATACTTGTTATGATTAAAATATGGGCAATATGTAAATCTATCTAACGGCAAAGATTTGCCTAAGACGAGGAATCACCCTCTACATCGGCTCAAAAACCGATTAGGCAGGGGATAACGACAAAAACGAGCAGGCGGCCCGACAAATGGCCAAGAAACCAACGAAGACCCTTCGGGCGACCAGACCAAAATCTGGCAAAGCGTCTGCGAAACCGTCTCGGCGTAAGAAGCCGAAGAAGGGTTTTTTTGCGCGGACATTCGGTTGGATGTTCCGCACGCTGTTCAAGGTGACTTGGTGGGTCGGTATTCGCACAGCCGTGATTGGCACGCTGGGGATGGCGGCGTGGGTCGGGTATTATTATGTGACCCTGCCACCCATGGAAGAACAACTGGATGGGCGGGCCGGTGGCTCGGTTGTGTTGCTGGATCGTGATCGCGAGATTTTCGCATGGCGGGGCGAACAGTTTGATGGCTCGCTTCGGGCGGGTACCATTTCGCCACACCTGAAGAACGCAGTCGTGGCGACCGAAGATAAACGGTTTTATTCGCATTTCGGGATCAGCCCGCGTGGGATTGCTGGCGCGATACGGATTAACTTGCGTGAAGGCCGTGGGCCATTGTCTGGCAACGGCGGTTCAACACTGACGCAGCAGGTTGCCAAACTGCTATGCTTGGGCGAGGATTTGCCGGAGGCTGAATGCCGGCAGCAAACCATCATACGGAAAATCCGCGAGGTTCCTTATTCGCTGGCGATGGAACTGAAGTACGAGAAAGACGATATCCTGTCGATCTACCTGAACCGTGCATATCTGGGTGCGGGTGCGCAGGGCTTTGAGGCTGCATCGCAACGGTATTTTGGCAAGTCAGCACGTGAGGTGAATATAGCGGAAAGCGCTATGCTGGCAGGATTGTTGACCGCACCATCGCGGTTTGCCCCAACGCGAAACTTGAAGCGCGCGCAGGATAGGTCGACGATTGTAATCGGGTTGATGCAGGCGCAAGGGTACTTGACACGGGTTGAGGCGGATATTGCACTGGCGACGCCAGCAACTCTTTCTCAGGCGGCGCAGGAACGGGCGGGTGGATACTTCGCCGACTGGATCATGGCCGAAGCTCCGGCGTTTTTGACACGGGATACGGGCGAGGATGTGGAAATCCTAACTACGTTTGACCGCAATATCCAGAAGGCGGCGGAAGAGGCGCTGACTTATGTGTTCGATAACCGATTGCGTGAAGGATCCGGAGCGCAAGCGGCAATTGTTGTGATGTCTGCGGATGGTGCGGTGCGGGCGATGGTTGGCGGGCGCAAGATTGACGGGGCGGGATTGTTCAACCGCGCCACGCAAGCGTCACGACAGCCGGGGTCCTCGTTCAAGCCGTTTGTTTACGGTGCGGCACTGGAATCAGGAATGCATCCGTTTGACATGGTGCTGGATGCACCATTAACGATTAATATTCCGGGGTCAGGGCCATGGAGCCCGCAGAATTATACGAAACAGTTTTACGGTGAAGTGCGGATGGTGGATGCCATGGCAAACTCGTTGAATACGGTTGCCGTGCGCCTGACTGAACAGGTTGGCCGCGAAAAAGTACGCGCTATTGCACGAGATTTCGGGGTGATGTCACCCTTGGCCGAAGGTCCGGCCTTGGCACTTGGCGCGTCGAACGTGACGTTGCTGGAAATGACCGGCGCGTATGCGGGTATTCTGAACGGTGGGCGCCAATCGCTGCCATATGGCTGGATAGATCTGCGTATTCGCGGCGACGAACAGGTGTTGATGAGCCTTGATCGCGTAGAAGGTTTCCGCGTCCTTGATGAACGCGCGGCAGGGTATTTGGTTTATATGATGTCGCAGGTTGTTGAAATCGGCAGCGGCGCACGCGCGGCACTGCCTGATCGGCCAGTGGCAGGAAAAACTGGCACAACGCAAGGCGCGCGGGATGCGTGGTTTATCGGATTTACCGGTGATTATGTGGCCGGTGTCTGGATGGGATACGACGACAACACCAAACTAACCGGCGTGACCGGCGGCGGGCTACCAGCCGAGATTTGGCGCGAAACGATGCAGCGGGTACACGAAGGCTTACCTGTTCGACCGTTGCCTATGATTGACCCAACGACAGAGCCGCCACGGATGGTTAACGAGATTGATAATCTGGTTAATGATGTCAGTAACACATTGTTGGGCGATTTGATTAACAGCCTATTTGGTAGGCCCTGAGGTCAAATCTTTCAGGGCTGACCTTACAGTTTCAGGGTCGTTGAATACCAGCCGAACCGGCAGCGCGAGGACGTCGCGGCGAAACGCGGCAGGTAGGCGGGTCATGTCTTTTTCCGTGGTTACCAGTTGCGCAGACTTCGCTTTCGCCTCTGCTTTCAACCGTTGCAAAATGGCGTCTGTATAGGGGGCGTGATCGGGGAAAGCATGGGTAGCCTCAACATTGGCACCAAGGGCCTCCAACGTGGCGAAAAACTTGCCGGGGCGACCGATGCCAGCAAAAGCGATGAAACGTGTGCCGGACCAATCCATGCCTGTTTCAAGTGCGCGTAATTCGCCCAGCCAAACAGGATTCGGAATTTGAGCGGGAAGGCGTTTTTGGGCTGCCGCGGTGCCAATAGAAATCACGACATCAGCGCGGGCAAGGCCATCTGCTAAAGGTTCGCGCAACGGGCCTGCGGGCATAACACGGCTATTACCGAAGCCGATTTCAGCGTCGACAACAACGATGCTTAGGTCTTTGTGTAAAGACGGGTTCTGAAAGCCGTCGTCCAACAGGATGATTTGCGCATCCGCTTTGATGGCAGCTTTGGCCCCTGCCGTGCGGTCTTTGGCCACCCAGCACGGGCCGAAAGCTGAAATCAGGATCGGTTCGTCACCCACCTCGTGCGCGGAATGTTTGCGTTCATCGACCAACAGCGGCCCCAACTCTGTGCCACCGTATCCGCGCGACACTACATGCGCGTTGATGCCAAGCTCGCCGAGGATTTCAAGCAGCGCGATGACGGTTGGCGTTTTGCCCGTGCCGCCGACGTTTATGTTGCCAACGCAAATCACGGGGACGCTCAGCCGTTCCCAAGGCCCATTTTTCAATCGACGTCGGGTGGATATGACCCATATCCATTCCAACGGGGCCAATAAACGGGATGTTAGACCACGGGGGCGATTCCAGAATAAAGGGGGGCGCATTAGGCTGCCTCCTTCGGGAAGTAGGATTGCAGCAGCTCGAAAACGCGGTCACTTTCAGGGTCGCCTTCGCCAAAAGCCCCCCATGCGGCGGTGGCCAGTTGGGCCGCACGTTCAGGGGAAAGCGTGGCCTCCAGTTTCTTGGCAAGGTCCGGCCCATCGGCCACGGGTATGCAGGCATCAGCCGCAAGTAGTGTGTCATAAGCTGATGCGAAATCGGAAATCTGCGGGCCATGCAGAATTGCAGACCCAAGAGCGGCGGCCGGAAGTGGATTGTGCCCACCTTTTGCGATCAGTGATCCGCCAATAAACGACACTGGCGCGAGGCGATACCACAACCCCATTTCGTTTGGCGTGTCGGCGATGTAAACATCGGTCCTTCGATCAATTTGCTGAGATTTGGAACGTTGCGCTACGATGCAGTCTTGCTCGCGAAGCATATCTGCGATGGTATCGCCACGCTCTGACCGACGCGGAGCAAGGATCAGCAACAGTTCGGGATAGGAGCGACGGGCCATTTTATGGGCGGCCATGATGGCGTCTTCCTCGCCCTCATGGGTATGTGCTGCCAGCCAGACAGGGCGGCCTCCGATTGCGCGGGCCATGGCTTTGCGCTGCGTTTCATCATGTGGCAACGGGGGGGTGCTGCCGCTCAAAGGACCGGTACTTTCGGTTTTTCGCGTAGGCGCCCCGAGGTTCTGCAGATGTTTTTTACTTGACGTGTCACGGGTTAGAATATGATCGAAACGCTGTAAAAGCGACGCCGTCATGCCGCTGAACAGCCGGTATCGGTTGAAGGATTTCGCGGACATTGAGGCATCTATGTAGATAGTCGGGATGTTGCGGCGTTCGGTTTGCACAACGAATGCGGGTTGAAACTCGGCCTCCGTCCAAATGGACAGGTCAGGTTTCCAGTGATCAAGAAATGCAGTGACATAGCTGTTGGCATCGACAGGGATGCACTGATGTATCATCCGCGCGGGCATCTGCCCTTGCAACGCTTGGGCCGCAGCATTCGTTTTCGTGGTAATCAAACAGTTCAAAGACGGATTTTGGTCAAGCAAGCGCCGACACAGGGCTAAAATGGCGTCAGCACCACTGACGCTGGTGGTATTAATCCAGATCAGCGGTCCATCGGGGCGCGGGATTGATGCGATGCCTCGACGTTCTGGGTTGGTGTCCAGTTTTCGGGCCAACCAGCCCTCGCCAAAACGCGAGAACAACATGTATGCAGCGAGGGAAACTGAACGACCCATCAGGTGGTTAGCCCATTTCTTCGGTTAGGCTGGTTTCGGTTTTTTCATCCCGAAGGCGATGCAAATGGGCTATGAAATAGCGCATGTGGGCATTGTCCACGGTTGCGTGTGCGGCAGCTTTCCATGCGTCGTAGGCTTTGGCGTAGCTTGGATAGATGCCGACTGTTTCGATGTTTTCTGGATCACGGAATTCGTGGCCTTGCGGGTCAATCAATTCTCCGCCGAAAACGAGGTGTAGGCGATTTGTCATGTGTATATCCTTTGGTTCGGGTTTATGCGCACATTAGGCATTGGCTAACAGAGGTCAATCGGTGCGGGCTATAGGCGCCTGATAAATTGTGGGTGCAGCAGTTTTGGGGCGGCGATCATGCCTGCCAAAAGCGGTTTGGGGTTGTTGTAGCGTGCGGGGATGTCCTTGCGCGTGGTAACCGTCGCACCTGCTTCGCGGGCAATCAAGTCACCGGCGGCGACGTCCCATTCCCATGTGTCGCGCAGGGTTATCATGCCGTCAAATGATCCATCCGCCGCAAGGCACATCCTATATGCCAATGAGGGGCGAAAATTGGGTGACAGGTCCGGCACGCCGCCAGGCCAAAGTGCGGGTTTTAACGTCGGCCGTGTGATCAGCATGCGGGCCGCGGCGATGTCGGCAGTGCTGCTAGCGTTGATCGGTTCGCCGTTCAGGAACGCACCGCCGCCTTTGACTGCGCTATATGTCAGGCCTTTCATCGGCAGGTGGACAACAGCGGCGATAACCTCGCCACCCTCCGCGATAGCCAACGAGTGCGCGAAGGTTTTTTCGCCAGCGATGAACGCGCGGGTCCCGTCAATGGGATCAATGATAAAGACGCGCGGGCGTGTCAGGCGCGCGGTGGTGTCTTCGGTTTCCTCGGACAACCAACCGTAATCTGACCGCGCCTTCAGCAATTCTCCGTGCAACATGCGGTCAACGGCGAGGTCGGCCTCGGTTACGGGGCCTTGACCGTCGCCCTTATCCCACGTTTCGGGGTCTGCCTGAAAATATTTCCGGGCTATATCGCCAGCCGCATGGGCGGCATCGGTTAGCAGTTTCAGGTCACGCGCCGGCAATGGTTAATCCCTCAAGCAGCAGGCTTGGGACAACGCGGGAAAGATGCGCGCGGCCATCGTTTGCCGGAATGATCGACCCCAGAATTTCACGAAGGTTACCCGCAATTGTACATTCGTTAACGGGGCCGGTGATAACGCCGTTTTCGACCCAAAAACCGGATGCACCCCGCGAATAATCGCCGGTGTTGGCATTGATCGAACTACCGATTAGCGAGGTAACGATCATTCCCGTGCCCATCATAGCGATCAGATCATCGCGCGTATTGCTGCCTTGGGTTAAAGAAAGGTTACCAGCGGCAGGGCTTGGCGGGGCTGACGTGCCACGCGCGGCGTTTCCGGTGCTCTCTAAGCCAAGCTTACGAGCCGTGGCCAGATCAAGGGTCCAGCTTTGCAAAACACCGTTTTCGATAACCGCGCGCTGCGTGGTCGGCAACCCTTCAGCATCGAACGGTTTGGAGCCCGAAACGCGCGGGCGGTGTGGATCCTCGATCAGCGATAGACCTTTGGGTAGAACCAGTTCACCCATCGCGTCTTTCAACCAGCTTGATCCTCGTGCAATTGAACCACCATTGATGGCTGCCACCAGATGCCCGATCAGGCCAGACGATATGCGTTCGTCAAACAACACCGGGAAAGCCCCCGTCGGTGGTTTCTTGGGGTTGGCGCGGGCGATGGCGCGTTCACCGGCGATGCGGCCAATTTCGGTGGCTGGGGGCAGATCTGCACCAAATATGCGGCCCTCGCCGTTATAATCGCGTTCCATGTTCAAGCCCTCGCCCGTGATCGCAACGCAAGACGTGGACCGCGAGGTGCGCTCGTATCCGCCGCTAAACCCGTTGGTTGCGGCCAGATGAATGGCGGAGCGACTGTACCCAGCGCCTGCGCCTTGAACTTGATCAACACCTTTGACAGCAAAAGCCGCAGCTTCGGCTTCCAGCGCGTCAGCCTGCAATTCGGCAGGGGTGGGGGCCGTTGATGGATCGGCCAACTCCAGCGAATCGACATTCCATGCTTTCGCCAATTGCGATGGGTCTGCGAGGCCGCAATGCGGGTCTTCGGGGGCTTCCTTAGCCATAGCAGCCGCGCGTTCAGCCATTGCTTGAATTGTTTCGGGCCGCAAGTCCGAAGACGAAACACTTGCTTGCCGCTGTCCGATTAATACGCGCAGCCCAAGGTCGATACCTTCGGAACGTTCCGCATGTTCTAACGCCCCGTTCAAGACTTCAATGGATTGACTGTCTCCGGAAACTGCAATGGAATCAGCGGCTTCGGCGCCAGCCGCGCGGGCAGCGTCAAGCAGGGCTTGTGTGAGGGTTTCGAGGGATGCGGTCATCGGATTTCCCGTTCTGAGTTGGCGTTGAACATCATCTACAGCAATGCGAGGCCGGATTCACCCTCTGAACGGTTTTTTGTTGGAATTTACAAATATGAAAATACTTTCAGAAAAACTTAAGGTGATGTATGCAATATACATTAACGGGGTTTTATAATGGCTATTAAAACAGAAATGCTACGGTATTTCGTCGGAGTGGCAGAGGCCGGAAATCTTGCGGTTGCTGCGAAGCAATTACAGCGTTCCCCCGCGGCGGTTTCGATGATGCTGAAGCAATTTGAAGCTGAATTGGGCGCCCCGCTTTTCCAGACGGACAGAAAAAACCAGCTAACCGAACTTGGTGCGTATGCATTGGATGAAGCCAAACGAGAGCTGGCCCACTTTGAAGACACCATAACTTCGATAATGCATTTTGCAGAATCCGGTGAAGGTCAGGTTCGTACAGCTGCGATCCCGGCGGCAGCCGCGAATTTATTGCCAAGTGTCGTGGAGAAACTGCACGAAGAAAACCCCAACATACTCGTTGATATCGAGGATTTGACAAATGAGGGTATAATCGCTGACATTCGCAGCGAAACGGTAGATATCGGTATCGTAAGCGAATTAGTCCTTTGGGGTAGCTCCAATGTGAAGCACAGCCTTATCTTGACCGACCGGATCGGCTTGCTGTGCGCGCGCGACAGCGAGCTTGGCCGAAAAGAAACCCTGTATTGGTCCGATGTGGCTAAAACCCAAATGATCTCGCATTTTTTGTGTAACAAAATTCAGGAACCAGCGGTTAGGAAAGCCGTTACCAACAGCCGATTGCGTGTTGCGAGTGCGTTATCCATCCAGTCATTTGTTCGTGGGGGAGACTACGTATCACCGATGCCTGAGCTTGGTGGTATTTCACTGCCTTCGGATTTGGTATTTCGCATCCCTGAAGGCAACGTGTACCGGCGGAATGTGTATCTGATTTGGAATGACAACCGCAAACCGACACCAGCTACCATTCGGTTTTGCAAAATTTTGCGGCGCACAATCGCAGAAATGGGAATGGCGCCAAAATTGGAAGAGGGCGACGATTTTCCTCTTGAGACTTAAAGTTTGCCAACTCTAAAATGACAATTTTTAACAACCATTATTCTAACGGAAACGAATATGACTAACTCTGCCTATGACACCTTGCTTGATCACCTGAAAACCACCTCTGCATTGGAGCAAATCGGAGGGCTTATTATGTGGGATCAAGAGGTGATGATGCCGCGTAAAGGCAACGCCCAGCGGTCCGAGCAAAACGCGGCGTTAGAGACAGTTATTCACGCCCGCAACATGGACGTCCGCTTGCCGGAATGGTTCGATTCCATTGATGAAAACACGCTGGATGTGGTGGGTAAAGTGAACGTCGCGGAGGCAAAGAAATCCTATGCGCGGGCAACGAAAATTCCAGCCGATTTGGCCAGTGAAATCGCACGGGTAACGTCTGCGTCGCAACAGGTTTGGGCCGATGCACGCGCAGCAAACGATTTTGCGTCTTTCGCACCGACCTTGGAAAAAGTTCTGGATTTACGTCGGCAGGAAGCTGCGTGTTTGGCCGATGGTGGCGACCTTTATGATGCATTGTTGAACGATTATGAACCGGGTGCGAAATCTGGCCCGTTGGCCGAATTACTGGGCCGCTTACGCCCAGGCCTGACCGAACTTCGCGGTGCGATTGCGGATAAAGGTATGGATGTGCCAACCGTTCAAGGTGAATTTGGCGGTGATGTGCAAATGGCCGTCGCCAATCGGCTGGCCACGGCGTTTGAATACGACTGGGATGCTGGCCGGATTGACTTGGCAGTGCATCCGTTCAGTTCTGGCAACAACAACGATTCACGGATCACCACGCGGGTTGACCCCAAAAACGTGTTCAACTGTTTCTATTCGACAATTCACGAGGTTGGCCATTCGAAATACGAACAAGGCATGCCTGCGGAACTGGCAATGCAACCGGCGGGGAAGTACGCGTCTATGGGGGTGCATGAAAGCCAATCAAGGATGCTGGAAAACCAGATTGGCCGCAGCCGTGCGTTCTGTGAGTGGATGTTTGGCGTTATGCGTGACGAGATGGGTGATTTCGGCCTGAAGGATGGAGAGGCGCTGTATCGTGCGGTTAACCGTGTTGGTGCCAGCTTCATTCGGACAGAGGCGGATGAGCTGCACTACAACCTCCACATTCTGATGCGGTTCGAGCTTGAACGCGCTTTAATCCACGGCGATTTGCAAGTCGCTGATCTGGAGGCCGCGTGGAACGACACCTTTAAACGCGACTTTGGCGTCGATGTACCTGATGCCGCGCGGGGCGTTTTGCAAGATGTGCATTGGCCCGTTGGGTTGTTTGGATATTTCCCCACATACTCGCTGGGCAATATCTATGCAGGGGAATTGTTTGCAAAAATGCAGGATGTCATGCCGACACTGGACGATGATTTTGCCAAAGGTGACACATCTAATGCGTTGGCGTGGCTGGGTGAAAACATCCACCAAAAAGCACACCTTTCGTCGCCGGATCAGACTATCGCCAACGCAGTGGGCCATGTGCCCACGGAAAAACCATTGATGGCATACCTGAACAAAAAGTTTACCGATTTGTACGACCTTTAAGGAGGGCGGGATGAAAACGATCGAGGTGAGAGAACATGGAACGTCAGTGCTCAATATTGTAGGGTCGCTTCTATGAAAGGGCATTTCGCAGCGTTTTCGTTAGTCGTTCCGGATTATGAAGAGGCTTTGGCCTTTTATGTTGGCCTACTTGGGTTTCAACTAATCGAAGACATCGACATGGGCGACAAGCGTTGGGTTACCATTGCTCCTTGGGGCGCCAAGGAAACCAAGCTTTTATTGGCGCGAGCTAGCAATGATATGCAGCAAAGCGCTATTGGAAACCAAACCGGAGGAAGGGTTGGCTTTTTCTTGCATACGGATGATTTTGACCAAACTCATTCGGAGCTTTTGGCCAAAGGTGTTGCATTTCAGGAAGACCCGAGAATCGAGCCTTACGGGAAGGTTGCCGTGTTCAAAGACCCATTCGGCAACTCTTGGGACCTGTTGCAGCTTGCGAAACCGTTCATTCCTGCGTAAACGGGGCCCATGACCAAAGTTTTTGACATGGATGACCACACACGCCTGCCATGGCGGTTCCACGCCGAGGCGTTGAGGTTGGCTGCTGACGCCTGAAGTGCGCGCGCCCTGTCACCGAAAAACACTCAACACTTACGCGGGAGAAAACCAATGACCGCCAAAACTCTATACGACAAAATCTGGGATGCCCATCTGATCAGTGAAGACGCTGATGGCACTTCCCTTCTATATATCGATCGCCATCTAGTTCACGAGGTAACCAGCCCTCAAGCGTTCGAGGGCCTGCGCGCCGCTGGCCGCAAGGTGCATGCACCGGATAAAACCATCGCTGTGCCAGATCACAACGTGCCAACCACGCTGGACCGTGTGGACGGGATTGTGAAGAACGAAGAAAGCCGCATTCAGCTTGAAGCGCTTGATAAGAACGCCAAGGATTTTGGTGTGCATTACTATCCGGTGGACGATGTTCGCCAAGGTGTTGTGCATATCATCGGCCCTGAACAAGGCTGGACATTGCCGGGCATGACCATCGTTTGTGGCGACAGTCACACGGCGACGCACGGGGCCTTCGGCTCGCTGGCGCACGGGATTGGTACGTCCGAGGTTGAACATGTCTTGGCGACGCAAACGCTGATTCAAGCTAAATCGAAGAATATGAAGGTTGAAATCACCGGCAAACTGCCTGCAGGTGTGACAGCTAAAGACATCACTATGACCGTGATCGGCCTGACTGGCACGGCTGGCGGTACTGGCTATGTGATCGAATATTGCGGCGAAGCGATCCGTGATTTGTCTATGGAAGGTCGCATGACCGTCTGTAACATGGCGATTGAAGGCGGCGCGCGTGCGGGCCTGATCGCGCCTGATGAAAAGACTTTCGAATACGTTAAAGGCCGCCCACACGCCCCCAAAGGCGGGATGTGGGAATTGGCGATGGAGAACTGGAAAAGCCTGTTCACTGATGAGGACGCGCATTTCGACAAGGTCCTGACCATCAAAGGCGAAGACATTGCGCCTGCGGTAACGTGGGGAACCTCGCCGGAGGATGTTCTGCCGATCACAGGCGTTGTGCCTAGCCCTGAAGATTTCGAGGGTGGCAAAGTGGATGCGGTCAAACGCTCGCTTGAATATATGGGGCTGACATCCGGCATGAAGCTGACGGACATTCAGATTGATACGGTTTTCGTCGGGTCTTGTACCAATGGGCGGATCGAAGATTTTCGCGCTGTGGCTGATATCGTTAAAGGCAAAAAAATCAAGGAAGGGATGCGAGCTATTGTGGTTCCCGGTTCCGGCCTTGTGCGCGCGCAGGCCGAAGAAGAGGGCATCGCCCAAATCCTGATCGACGCGGGCTTTGAGTGGCGCTTGGCAGGCTGTTCCATGTGTCTAGCGATGAACCCCGACAAACTGGAAGCGGGGGAGCGGTGCGCCGCAACCACAAACCGCAACTTCGAGGGCCGTCAAGGCCGTGGCGGGCGAACACATCTTGTGTCGCCAGCAATGGCAGCCGCGGCAGCCCTGACCGGTCATCTGACCGACGTTCGTGATTTGTAAGGAATTCGGAAATGGATAAATTCAACAAAGTAACCGGCGTTGCAGCGCCTATGCCGCTGATCAACATCGATACGGATATGATCATCCCGAAGCTGTTCCTTAAGACGATCAAGCGCTCGGGCTTAGGTAAAAACCTGTTCGACGAGATGCGCTATAACGAAGACGGAAGTGAAATTTCTGACTTCGTTTTGAACCAGCCAGCCTATCGAAATGCCGAGATTATTGTGGCAGGGGATAACTTTGGCTGTGGGTCTTCGCGTGAACATGCACCTTGGGCCTTGCTCGATTTTGGAATTCGTGTAGTAATATCCACGAGTTTTGCCGATATCTTTTTTAACAATTGTTTCAAAAACGGGATCCTGCCAATAATTCTACCGCAGGAAGATGTCGACAAATTAATGGATGACGCAGGCCGTGGGGCCAATGCAGTGGTAACGGTTGATTTAGAAAATCAGGTTATTACAGGTCCTGACGGTGGTAAGATTGAGTTCACGGTGGACGCGTTTAAGAAGCATTGTTTGCTAAACGGGCTGGATGATATCGGCTTGACCATGCAAAAATCAGATGCAATCGACGCGTTCGAAAAACAGTACGGGGCGGCAACGCCCTGGGTTTGAAGTCAAGCCGCGCGCAAGCGGGGCCATAACAGGATCGGGGCGGGCGTATATGCGCCTTTTGGGGGCAATATTTAGAGCACTTTGGGTCGTGGTTGTTGCCGCGATCCCATCGTTGTTGCTGCCTTCTGCTTCGCAGGGGGCCGTTGAGTTTGCGCTGATCATTGGCGCAATCATCGGGATGTTTACGTTCTTTGAATACGGGTCATCCACACCGGGCTTTGTCGATTTTCGGTATGCGCCACCCTATAATCGCTTCAGGGCGTTCACTATTGCGATGCAGGTCGTAACCATCACGCTGGTCTGTCGCGCGGTGGAATTAGGGTTGGCTGACTCCGTGCTGGTGAATTGGGCGCAGCAAGCAGCACAGATGCTCGATTTCGAGTACAGTCCGGTATCGATGGCGATTGACCGCATACTGCTGGATTCCCGTTTTTCCGACACAACCGCAATTTTGCTGGTTTACAGCATCACAACCAGTTTTGTTGTTGGCGTTGGTATGACGCTGGCATTTGCCTTGATTTTATGGGTGTTCGGGTGGCCGCGTGATCGCGAAAACTTTAATCTCTGGGCAAACTTACCGACATTTCAGCCCTATGACGGTGGGTCAATTCCCAGACGTTTGCGGCGTGACGCGTATTTCAATATCATACTTGGAATCGCGTTAATCTATGCTTTACCATTAATCCCTACATATGGAGTTGATTGGTTTACGGTCGATATATTCGAGAATAACCAAGTAATGGTATGGGCGACGACGTTATGGGTATTCATTGTAACCAGCCTGATTGCACGCGCTTCGGCCATGCTGAAAATTGCACGGATATTGAGCCGCGTTCAAGGGTAAGTGCGGCCCGAATTTTCACGGTTCTGCTTTTCCTTATTTTTTCCACAACTCTCAGTATCGCTGAAACGGTTCGTGTCGCGACGTTTAATGTTTCGTTAGGGCGTCGGGGGCCGGGTGTGCTGTTAAAGGCTATTATGTCTGGCAAAGATGAACAGGTGTTGGCGGTGGCTGCGATTATACGGCGTGTCCGGCCTGACATTTTGCTGTTGAACGAGTTTGATGCAGATTTCACCAATCTGGCATTGGACGCCTTTCGAAATGAATTGGATGGTGGCGAGAATGCAATAAGCTATCCGTACTTCTATGCTCCGATCGGAAATGAGGGCGTGCCGTCAAGGTTGGATCTCGACGGAGATGGGGCGCTGGATAAATGGGCGGATGCATTTGGTTTCGGGCGGTTTCCGGGCAGCGAGGGGATGGCGCTGCTGTCTCGATTTCCAATCGACTTGCAGGCGGCGCGCAGTTTTTCATCGCTGAAATGGAGGAATATACCGGATGCAGTTTTGCCGATGAATACTGATGGCAGCCCGTTTTTGCCGGAAAAACCGACCACCGTGTTCCGTTTATCGTCAAAATCGCACTGGGATGTACCGGTGGTTTTGCCAAACGGACAGCGAATTAATATTTTGGCCTCGCACCCCACGCCGCCAGTTTTTGATGGAGTCGAGAATTTGAACGGTTTGCGCAACGACGCAGAGATCGGGTTTTGGGTGTCCTATCTGGATGGTGTCGCGTTCATGGATGACGTTGGACAGCAGGCCGCGTTTAGCGGGGGGAATTTTGTGCTGTTGGGTGATCTGAACAATGACCCCAATGATGGCGATGGTCGCAAGCGCAGTATTAATATATTGTTAACCCATCCGCTGGTGAACGACCCAATGCAAGCCTCGAGCGGGGCGGTGGCAGCCTCAACTCGATACGGCGGGGCGAACACAACGCACGTCGGAAATCCAGCACAGGACACGGTGGAATGGGATGCAGACATTGGCAACATGCGTGTAGATTATGCATTGCCATCCGCCAGTTTGACGCTGGAAGGCAGTGGTGTTTTCTGGCCCGCACCAGATGAGCCTGACGGACAAATGATTGCCGAAGGGCGTTCAGGCGCGTCAAACCATCGGATGGTTTGGGTGGATGTGCTACTGGATTAAAGAACTGGGCAGGGTTCCAGACCGTCATCCGTAAGTAGCGATTGATCGGTGTCTTCAAGCACCAGACAGGATAAATACCGGCCAAACACCGCGCCTGTATCAATGGCGATCCGGTTGCCGTGGTTTTCAACCGCATGCACAGGGGTGTGGCCGTGAACGACGGTAAATCCGTGATCTTTGTCCGAGGAGAGGAACGGTTCGCGCATCCATATCAGATCATCCAGTGTCTGGTCTTTCAGCGCGACATCGGGGTTAATACCCGCATGCACAAACAGATAACTGCCGAGGCGAATGTAAAGTTCAAGGTTCGTAAAAAACTGTAAATGCGTATCGGGCAGGGCCGCGATGAATTCCCCTTGCTTGGCCGAAGGGTTTTCGAAACTGGCCCCGTTAACCCCATATGAACGCAAGGTTTCGGCGCCGCCGCCAAGCTCGTGCAGCCAGTGAATTTTGTTAATCTTTGGGCCGTTAGGTCGGATAGGGATCGTCGCGTCTTTCAGGTATGTCAGCAACATCTCGTCATGGTTGCCAAACAGCATGTGTGTGTGGTTCGGGGCCGCATCCTGCGCAATCAGGTTGTTGATAACGCCGCGGCTGTCAGGGCCACGGTCGATGAAATCGCCTAAATATATAGTGATGGGGTTTGGGTGCGGGCGGTTTTTCAAATCTTGGCGGATGTTTTTTTGAACCCGTAGAAGCTCGTCAAGGCACCCATGGATGTCGCCAATTGCATAAATCCGGTGACCGTCAGTTTGGTTAGCCATACGCAAAACTCCCTTTGGATATGCGTATGGCAGACGGGGTTAGGAATGCAAGGATTGTCGCAAGGCGGCCCGCAACGGTGTCGGCTTGAAGTCTGGCAACAGGGCTTCAAGCGCTGTGCCGTCCAACCTGTGCGGTTTGTTCCAAAGGTAGCGCATGGCGACAACCTCGCGGATAAGCGGTGAGAAAACCCCAATCACCGACATAATGCCCCAAGGCACTGTTTTGACCTTCAGCTTTTGGTCAGTAGCATCCTCGACAGCGGTGATCAATTCATCACCCGTCAAGGCAAACCCTTCGAAGGGAATGTCGGCAAAACGGGGCAGTGTCTCGCGAATTTCGCAAAGTTGAACGGCGGCGCGGGTCATGTCTGGCAGATACGCCCATGCGTGGGTTTGATCTGTCGGGCCGGGGTAGGTGATGACGCCTTTGTCGATTTTATTGGTGATTTGACTGTCAAACCAGTTGCCGGTTTTCTCGGCTTCTATGAAGTCGCCACCGCGCAGAATGATTGTGCGAATGTTTGGCGCATCTCGAAAGCTGCGCTCCATTTCAACACGCAACGCGCCTTTGCCATTGGTGGCGGTTTGCGGTGTGTCTGCGGACAGTAAGGCTGGCGGGTTAGTGCTGAAATTATAGACGTTGCCGGGTATCAGCACCGTTGCGCCGCTGGTGCGGGCCGCAGCGATCACCGATGCGGTTAGAACGGGTAAAAGCTCGGCCCATTTGTGATAGGGCGGGTTAAGGGCGTTGACGATGACGTCAAAACCTTTCGCGGCTTTACTTAGGGCGTCCGGATCGCTGGCATCCGCCTCGATCACCTTACCACGGTGGGTTTTGCCGGGGCGAACGAGGGCGGTTACATCCCAGCCTGCATCACTAAACGCCTTATATGCCCCGCGCCCAAATCGGCCGTTTGCGCCGAGGATTAATACTTTATCTGTCATAGGCTCTCCTTTTCTGCAGCCAACATGGCGTATGCGTAAGTGAATGTAACTTGCCTAAATATGCAGGTATGCTATTCATAAATGAATATGATAGAGAACCTCGATTGGGCATATATACGCGCCTTCCTCGCTGTGGCGGAGGGGGGGTCGCTTTCAGCGGCGGCGCGTGCTTTGAAGCTTAGCCAACCGACGCTTGGGCGACAGATCAAAGCCGCTGAGAATGTGTTGGGCGTTGAACTATTTCACCGCCAACCCCGTGGCTTAACCCTGACACCGACGGGCAAAAAACTGCTGGCGCCGGCGAAAGATATGCAAGCCGCCGCCGCGCGGTTGTCTCTGGTGGCCGAGGGGCAGGATGACCGGCTTAGCGGGGTGGTGCGCATCACGGCCAGCGAGATGGTGGCGCATTACTTGCTGCCGCCTATAATCGCTAAAATCAGACGGGTAGAACCGCAGATCGAACTTGAAATTCATCCTTCCAATGCATCGAAGAATCTGCTGTTTCGTGAAGCAGATATCGCGGTTCGCATGTATCGGCCTGATCAGCTGGATATCATCGCCAAGCACATCGGGGACATGCGCATGGGGATGTTCGCATCCAGCGCGTATATCGCGCGTTTTGGAATGCCTACTGGGATTGAAGATATATCCGAGCATGAGTTCGTCGGGTACGTTGAAAATACCGCGATTATCGAGGGGATGAAGCCATTGGGTTTCCATGTTGACCGGCACTTTTTCAAAACGCGCAGCGACCAGCAAGCGGTGCATTGGGAGTTGGCGCGGGCCGGATGTGGCATTGGATTTACCCAGTTACGGACCGGAAAGATGGACGCTGATATGGTGCAGGTTTTACCAGATGTGCCGATATCAGCGTTGCCATTTTGGTTAACCGCGCCCGAAGCTTTGCGCACGAATCCACGCATTCGGCGTGTGTTTGACCTGCTGTCTGATGCCCTTTGCGACGTGGTGGATGCTTGACCCTGCGCGGGCAACGCGGTAGGCGATTTATAACGAAATTGACCTGAGGACACGCACATGAACACTCCATCCCTTCTTATACTTGCAGGCGACGGCATCGGCCCCGAAGTTATGGGCGAAGTTAAGCGGATTATCACATGGTACGGTGACAAGCGGGACATGGAATTTGACGTGTCCGAGGATCTGGTCGGCGGTGCGGCGTATGACGCGCATGGCACGCCTTTGACGGATGAGACGATGGCCAAAGCGCAAGAGGTGGATGCGGTTCTGCTGGGCGCGGTTGGTGGTCCGGCGTATGATGATCTGGACTTCAGCGTGAAGCCCGAACGCGGCTTGTTGCGCCTTCGCAAGGAAATGGATTTGTTTTCCAATTTGCGTCCGGCGCAGTGTTTTGATGCGTTGGCGGATTTCTCGTCTTTGAAGCAGGATATCGTTGCTGGGTTGGATATTATGATCGTTCGGGAGCTGACCTCGGGTTCCTATTTCGGCGAGCCGCGCGGGATTTTCGACCTTCCCAATGGCGAGCGCGAGGGGATTAATACGCAGCGGTATACGACTAGCGAGATCCGGCGGGTGGCGCGTTCGGCGTTTGAATTGGCGCGTAAACGGGGCAATAAAGTTTGTTCCATGGAAAAAGCCAACGTCATGGAGAGCGGCATTTTATGGCGTGAAGAAGTGACTTGGGTGCATGAAAATGAATACCCTGATGTGGAGCTTTCGCACATGTATGCGGACAACGGCGCGATGCAATTGGTGCGTTGGCCAAAGCAGTTTGACGTGATCGTAACGGACAATTTGTTCGGCGATATTCTTTCGGATTGTGCAGCAATGTTAACGGGTTCGCTGGGAATGCTGCCATCGGCCAGCCTTGGTTTGCCGATGGAAAATGGCCGCCCCAAAGCAATGTATGAACCGGTGCATGGATCCGCGCCTGACATCACAGGGCAAGGCAAAGCCAACCCGATTGCGTGCATCCTTAGCTTCGCGATGGCGCTGCGGTATTCGTTCAATGATGGTGCTGAAGCGGACCGCCTTGAGAAGGCCGTGGAGAAGGTGCTGGCAGACGGTGCGCGGACAGCGGATTTGCTGGGACCGGAAGGTGGATCGCCTATTTCAACGACCGAGATGGGCGACGCGATTCTGGCTGCATTGGACGCCAGCCTCTAGGCGAAAGATTATTGCGTAGCCCGTTAACCTTTGCCGGTTTTGAGCAAAACGGGCTATGCACAACCCGTACACAATGCATACACAACGCGTGAGTACACTAAATTAGTCGGGATTGTTAACCTTTTGGGTGCTGTTGGTGTGTTCAATGACCGCTTTGAATCTAAGTGGATAAACGCACACCATTAACTTCGCCCAATGCACAGAATAATTTTATCATTTAGCTGGAACCTTCAAGGTACTCCGCAAAGCCTTCAGTGAACTCATACCTTTCTACATTATTGAAAGTGATTTCAACGATAGCACCGTAGTTCCCGCATATTGTCATTTTTCCTTGAAGATGTTCGTGATCTTCAAAAAAGTAGGAAAAAACCGTCTTTCCGGAGCCGTTATAGGTATGCCTTTTTGACATAATGATAAATTCACGTGTGAAAGGATTATTGCTTAAATCCTTTCGCATTTCAGCAATCAGTTCCGGCATTTTTTTCTCAAGTTCGTTGAAATTGCGTGGCCGTGCGACTTCTAAATTTCGTAAAGCTAGGTATGCCCGAATTTCAGATAGTTTTTTCCAATCATGCAAAGTATCAATGGAATGGCTTGGAATATCGGCGTCAACCAAACGACTACAAGTCTGGCAAAGCCAAATACCATTCTTGATAGATGATCTTTCTTCGGTTGTCATTTCTTCATGAAATCTTGGCCCACCCGCCGCTGCTGCACAGATGTGCGCTGCCACTCCAATACTCGTGCTACCCTCGCCGCCGTCAGAACCGACGGTAGGCCTTCGGCAAGATGGATTGGAGCATTTGTAGCCACTTTGACGAGCCAATTCCTTCACGTCTGCCTGTGTAAAGTTGTCCCTCATTGCGAAACTCCTACTAACTTAACAATATTGTAGGTACAGTTTTCGACTGATGAAGGCAACGCTCCCTCACCGCAACGCAATCATTACCCCGTCTTGTGCCCAGCCGTAATCATTGCATTTGCCGCGGATTATGATGTAGTCGAAATCCTCGGGGATATCGACGTTTAGGACTTGGGTGGTGACGTTCTCGGCTCCGATGCTGGGGGTGGGGATTTCGGCGTAGCCGATGCGGGTTTCGTCGGGGCTGAAGATGGCCAGACTGTTATACATGTGATCTGCGCCTGTATCGGGGTGGTATACGGTGACTTTGAATTTCCACAGACCGTCGGATTGCATGGCTTGAACCATGCGGATTTCGACCTCCGCCGAAAGTGCGGGGAGGGGGATTGTCAGGGCAATCAGGGCGGCGATCAGTAGTTTCACGTATGGCTCCGAGGTTCTTTAAGCGATTCCCGTTTAGCACAGTGCGGGGCGAAAGGCAGATCACATTACCGCAAGGGGTTCGTGATTAGGGCGTGGGCAGGGTGACGGTGAATTTCGGGCCGTCACCGTGGACAAGGTCGTGCGGGATGATGGATATTTCGGTTGTGCCTGCGGGGATGGTGACGCCCGACAGGCTGCGCGTGAAGGGTTGTTCGTTCACGTGGGGGTGGACGAGGGTACGGTAGCCCAGCTCGATCCCGTCTATGGTGTAGACGCCCCAACCATCGGCGTAGTGTTCCCAGCCGGTGTCGGCGTGCAGGATCGAGACGTCGAAGCGCCATGTGTCACCGTTGGCGATTGCATCGACGGCGGTGACAGTGGGGATGTCGGCGGCGGCAATCAGAGGAAGCGCGGCGAAAAGGGCGGCCAGGGCGGTTGATTTCATCTGCGATTCTCCTAAATTTAGGGGTAGTATAGCGGGAACATCGCAGTTGCCCTTTCACATTCGCGTGGAAATCGCTATGAGCGCGGTGTTGAACCCCCAATTTCAGGAGAAAAACCTTGGGTTACAGAATCGTCGTCGTGGGCGCCACTGGCAATGTGGGCCGTGAAATGTTGAATATCTTGGATGAACGCAAGTTCCCGATCGAGGAGTTGGCCGTGCTTGCCAGCCGTCGCTCAATGGGTACAGAAGTTGCGTTCGGCGAGAAGACGATGAAGACGGGCGATCTGGATACGTTTGATTTTACGGGCTGGGATATGGCGCTGTTTGCCGTTGGGTCCGAGGCGACCAAGCAGTATGCGCCAAAGGCTGCGAAGGCCGGTTGTGTGGTGATTGATAACAGTTCGCTTTATCGGTACGACCCGCAGGTGCCGCTGATTGTGCCGGAGGTGAACCCCGATGCGATTATGGGGTATGACAAGAAAAACATCATCGCCAACCCGAATTGTTCCACCGCGCAGATGGTTGTGGCGTTGAAGCCATTACATGACCGTGCGACGATCAAACGGGTGGTTGTATCGACGTATCAATCGGTTTCCGGCGGTGGCAAGGACGCGATGGACGAGCTGTGGATGCAGACCAAGGGCATGTACGTGCCGGGGCAGGAGCGTGTTCCAAGCGTGTTCCCCAAGCAGATCGCGTTCAACGTGATCCCGCATATTGATGTGTTTATGGATAGCGGCGACACCAAAGAAGAATGGAAAATGGTTGCTGAAACCAAGAAGATTATGGACCCGAAGATCAAGGTCACGGCGACCTGTGTGCGGGTTCCGGTTTTTGTTGGGCACTCGGAAGCGATCAACATTGAATTCGAGGATTTCCTTGATGAGGATGAAGCGCGGGATATCTTGCGCGAGGCGCCGGGGATACTGGTTGTCGATAAACGCGAGGACGGCGGCTATGTGACCCCGATCGAGAGCGTGGGCGAATATGCGACGTTCATCAGCCGTATCCGGCAAGACGTGACGGTCGAGAACGGGATTAATCTGTGGTGTGTCTCGGACAACCTGCGTAAGGGTGCGGCGCTGAACGCGGTGCAGATTGCGGAGCTGTTAGGGCGGCGGGTTTTGAAGAAGGGTTAGGATTGGGGTGGTCCGTTTGGGTTGCCGTTGTCGATACCCGTTAACAAAAACACTAGGTAAATATGTAAGGTCCGCACTGAAAAGTGTGGGCCGTCACGAAGGACGGGAAGCCGAATCCGCTGCAGGTTACACAAACGGCTATCACTGGCAACGCGAATATAAAGTTCGTTGGCTCACTTCAATATTCGGCTGTGTGAAAACTGAATTACGCTAAAGAACTGACAAGTGCGAGAGCTGCTCTTTCACGTACGCGTTCAGCACACCCTTTGTGCCCGGGGAAAACAGTCGCCGCATGCAAACCGCAACGATTAAGGATGCGCATTAACGCCAACACCTCGCTATAAGGAAGGGTAAACTCATGTAGTGGACCATCGTTAATCACTTCTTTGACAAAATTTGAATTGTTCGTCTGTCCTTTTGACCATTTCAGGTTTTCATCGATCACCGTAGAGAGACATGTTTTGTCACCCTTCCCATGGAGATACTCAAGCGTCAATAATGACGGGTGATGAATTGAAAATATGCCTTGCTGCGCAACGATATTTGTATTGCCCTGTGTGCGTGGCGTGAAAAACCGTACTGTATATCGGGCATCGCAATCCTTATCGCCTAGCTCTCTAGTTCTATCTAATTCAGATATGGCCTCCATGCCCGCTCGCCAAACTGAAATTGACGAGCTTTCAAACTCTGCATCAAGTACTTTTCCAGTCGTTCTGGGGTTTGAATTGGAAGAATTTCTACCTTCAGCAACGTGCTTTTCAGCAAAGAGAGACATCGCTTTTAATGCATCACTCGCGGCAAAATACAGTGCAATCAAGGGTGAACGAGACCAATCGAGCAAGGGCGTTGGAATGCCGTAATGTTGCGCAAAAGACATTATCTCGCAATCATCAAGGTCAAATTGGGGCTGGCTGGCGTGGTTGGCAAACATAAGCAAGGCATCAATTGAACCGGTGTTGGTGTAGTTCAAGTGTTTTTCAGCGCTAACTGAGGGCAAAGAATACCCTAACTGGTTTGCCGTTTGATAAAATATGCGCAAAGGGGCGCTATCTGCCAATAGCGCTAAAGAATTGCTCTCCAGTCCTAGGTGGGATAAAATGCTATTATCTCGCATAAAGGAAGGGATTAACTGATATGACGCGTTGCCGTGGCCACGGTAAGCGAAATTTTCTTCCTTATTTTCCACGTTGCCGTCACCAAATAAATCTACACAAAGCTCGTTAGCAGATTTGAATGAGTGTTTAAATTTCTTCGGCATTGTAGTCGTACCTCAAATAAATGCAAACTTCGGTATCAGCCTAACCTGAATGGAAGCAAATACACAGAGGTGGTCCTAGTTTTTCGACCAGTTAGCAGCCAGTTTAAGATGGATCAGGTTTTCATTTAGGCTGCCAATCTCATCGGTTCTGTTTTTCTTTCATAGGATTCATCTGGCGTCAATATTCCATGGGTCGAATGCGGGTGCGAAATACTGCTATCCCAAACTTGAAAACTTCACCTTCAAAGCCTTAAACCCGATGAAATGCCTCGGCGTCGGCGTTGTAGTATTCGACGCTGCCGTCGCGGATGTTGTTCCATAGGCCGTGCAGGGCGAGGGTGTCGTTGGCGACGGCGTCCTGGATGAACGGGAAGGTCATCAGGTTTTCCAGCGCGACGAGGACGCCCTCTTTTTCCAAGGCGGTTTGGCGCTCCGCATGGGTGCCTTCCATGTCTTTGATGCGTTCGTACCCCGGGCGCAGGATGTCCATCCAGCGGCCAACGAAGCTGTTGCCCTCTTCCAGTTCCGGCGCATTGCCGCAGCACATATCGAGGCAGCCAGCCACCCCGCCGCAATCCGAATGGCCAACGACCAGCAGATTGGCGACGTGCAAGTGTTTCACCGCGTACTCAATCGCGGCCGAGGTGCCGTGCGGCTCCGCGTCTGGGGAATAGGGCGGCACGAGGTTGGCAATGTTGCGATGGATGAAGAATTCACCGGATTCGGCCCCGAAGATCGCGGTGACGTGAACGCGGCTGTCGCAGCACGAGATGATCATGGCGCGGGGGCGTTGGCCCTCGTCAGCTAAACGCGCATACCATGCTTTGTTTTCCTGAAACTGCGTCGCACGCCAACCGGCGTAGCGCTTGGCAAGGTAGGACGGCAGGGGTTTTGCATTTTTCATTCACGGCTCCTTCTTCCCCCTCCTTTTGCGGGGTTTTTCGGGAATTTTCAAGGACTGGATGTTTGATAACCCTTTTTTCAGACTTTGCCGCTAGTTTAGATTTTGCGAGAGTAGAGGGGAAAGAAGGAATGGGACAAATATACCGGATTTGCGCGGCGCAAGCCGTGGCTGTAGGTGTGGACTACGAGGTTATCCGTAACCTGAAAACGGCGGTTGGGGAGGCGCAGTACGAGGAGATCGCGGAGGCGGCGGCGTTTGCGCTGGCGGACCGGTTGGGAAGGCTGGAACGCGCGATGCGAGAGGGAGATTTGACGATGACGTATCGCCATGCGCTGAACATTTGCGGGGTCGCCAGCCAAATAGGGCTGGTGGATGTGGCAAAGGTGGCGTCGGACGTTATGGCGTGTACGCGAACGGCTGATATGGAAGGGTTATCGGCGGTGGTCGGGCGGCTGAACCGCGTTGCGGAGGCGTCTTTGTTTTCGGTTTTCGAATTGGAGGCGTAAGCGGGCCTTGCGGTTCTGGCGCGGGCGGATAGTTTACGGGTAACTTTCTTGATTGGAGATACCCCGATGGCTAACCGTTTTTCTAGTGATGAAAAATCTGCGATTCCTGTTCATGCTGTTGGCAAGGGCGAGGATTATCCGGCGGATATCACGGCGGCGCAGCGGAACTGGCTGAAGGCTACCGGATTTTCCGGTGGCTTGGGCGAAGTTGCTTTGTTGCCCGATGGTGGCGCGATTGGCGCGGTGCTTGTTGGCTGGGGAACGGAGGCGGCGCGCGCGCGTGGGCGGTTCCATCTGGCAGCGGCGGCGCAAAAGTTGCCGGAGGGGGTTTATCGGATCGCGTCCGGTATCCCTGATGAGGATTTGGAAAACGAGGCGTTAGGGTGGTTGATGTCCAACTACCGATTCTCGCGGTATCGGAATGCGGGGGCGGTTAAGGCGATTTTGAATGCGCCGGACGGAATTGATGCGCAGCGGGTTGAAGTTATGGCTGAAGGCGATGCCTTGGCGCGCGACTTGATCAACACGCCTGCATCGGACATGGGGCCGGATGCATTGGAAGCGGCGTTTAAGGCGTTGGGTGAACGGCATGGGGCCGAGGTTTCTGTTATTAGCGGTGACGCGCTGTTGGTGGAAAACCTGCCGCTGATACATGCGGTTGGTCGGGCCTCGGATCAGGTGCCGCGATTGCTTGATATGCGTTGGGGGGCGGTTGGCGCGCCGACGGTGACGCTTGTTGGCAAGGGGGTTTGCTTTGATACAGGTGGGCTGAACATCAAACCCGGGGCTTCGATGGGGTTGATGAAAAAGGATATGGGCGGCAGTGCCAATGTGATGGCGCTGGCGCATATGGTTATGGCGTTGAAGCTGCCGGTACGGTTGCGGGTGCTGGTGCCTGCGGTGGAAAACTCGATTTCCGCGGGGGCGTTCCGGCCACAGGATATTTTGAACAGCCGTAAAGGGTTGACGGTTGAGGTGAATAATACGGACGCCGAGGGGCGTTTGGTTTTGGCGGATGCATTGGCTGTGGCTGACGAGGAAACGCCAGATTTATTGTTGTGTCTGGCGACATTGACGGGGGCGGCGCGGGTTGCGTTGGGGCCGGATTTGCCGCCGTTTTATACGGATAACGAAGGTTTGGCGGCCGATATTAACGCGGCGGCTGATAAAGCGGCAGACCCGTTGTGGCGCATGCCGTTCTGGGACCCTTACGAGGATAATATAGAGCCGGGCATCGCCGATCTGGATAATGCGCCTGCGGGGGGCATGGCGGGGTCGATCAATGCGGCATTGTTCTTGCGACGGTTCGTTGAGAACACCGCAGGGTTCGCGCATTTTGACATATATGGGTGGACGCCAGCGGCAAAACCTGCGCGATCCAAGGGAGGTGCGTGCCAGTCGGCGCGGGCGTTGTTGGCGGTTATTGAAAAGCGGGTAAGCTGATGGATACGCGACGAATTGCGGTGCGCCATGATCTGGCGGCGGAACATTTGCGTGGGCAGGTGGATGTAAAGAAATTCGTTGAAGGCAAGCCGATGGCTGTGGGCGCTTCGATGATTAATCTGGTGCGAAACGCGGATCCGGACACCAATTTGGCGACACAACTTTTGTACGGCGAGGGTTTTACGGTTTACGACGAGATTGCAGATATGGGGCTGGCGTGGGGGCAATCCGCGCGGGACGGGTATGTTGGATATGTGCCGTCAGCCGGACTGATTGAGCCACTGGAGGGGCGGATTGAAACGGTCTCGGCCTTGTCTGCGTTGGTTTTCAGCGAGCCGGATTTCAAGTCGCAATTGCTGGGGTCTTATTCGCTGGGCTGCCGTGTTACGGTTGCGGGTGAGGAAGGCGGATATGCGCGATTGGATGGTGGGTATTACACGCCGATGCAAAATTTGGCGTCGGCCACAGGAGATTTTGTGAGCGTGGCTGAGAAGTTTGCCGGCTCGCCCTATCTTTGGGGTGGACGCAGCTATTTCGGGCTGGATTGTTCGGGGTTGGTGCAGTTGGCGTTGCAGGCTGTCGGGGTCGATGCGCCAAGGGATGCCGATATGCAGGCGGCGGAGCTGGGGTCAGTTTGCGCCGCGCCATTGCAACGCGGCGATCTGGTGTTTTGGGATGGGCATGTGGGGATTATGCAGGACGGCGAAAACTTGCTGCATGTGAATGTGCATCACATGGCGGTTGTATCCGAGCCGCTGGCGGAGGTTGCGACGCGGGCCGAGGGCGAGATTACCGGAACGCGGCGGCTTTAGCCGTTTTCGCGCAGCACACGACCGGCCAGATATAGCGAGCCGCATATCAAAATTCGAGCGGTCGGGTCTTTGGCTGTGATCGTGGCGATGGCATCGGCGACGGAGCGCGATTCTTCGGCTTTAAGGCCAACGGATCGTGCGGCGGCAGCGGTTTCAGAGGCTTTCAGTGTGGCGGTTTCGCCCTCGATAGAGACACCAAACAAGCCTTCGGAAATTTCGGCCAAGGGGGCCAGATATCCGGTGATATCTTTGGTGTTCAGCATGCCGCATATCAAATATGTGGGGCGCTTTGGCAACCTTTGCAAAGCCTCGACCAGCGCGTAACCTGCGGCGGGATTGTGGCCGCCGTCAAGCCAGAGTTCCGCTTGACCCGCCGCTTGGACCAGTGGACCTTGGCGCAAGCGTTGCAGGCGGGCGGGCCAGTTGGCGGTTGTTATTGCGGCTTCGCATGCCGCATCGTTTTTGCCCAAGGCGCGCAGGGTGGCGATGGCGGCGCCGGCGTTTTGGACTTGGTGCGCGCCGATCAGGTTGGGTAAAGGCAGGTCTAGCAGGCCGTTTTCGTCTTGATAAACAAGCCGCCCGTTTTCTTCCCAGACTTGCCACTGTTGGCCGTGAATCAGAAGGGCAGCGCCGACTTCGGCGGCTTTGGCCTCGATCATGTCTAATGCAGCGTCTTCCTGTGGGCCGACGACGCAATAGACGCCACGTTTCAGAATGCCGGCTTTCTCCGCGGCGATTTCTTCGATGGTTTCGCCAAGGTATTGCGTGTGGTCGATGCTGATCGGGGTGATCACGCAGAGGCGGGGAACCTCGACCACGTTGGTGGCATCTAGCCGTCCGCCAAGGCCGGTTTCCAGTAGGGTGTATTCGGCGTCTGTGCGCGAGAATGCCAGCAGGGCGGCGCAGGTAGTGATTTCGAAATAGGTGATGGTGATGCCGTCATTGGCCGCGACGCATTCGTCCAGAATTTCGGTTAGAGCCTCTTCGGATATTAATTCGCCAGCCAGCCGGATGCGTTCATGGAAACGGGCGAGGTGGGGCGAGGTGTAGGCGTGGACGCGGTCGCCGTCGGCCTCCAGACCTGCGCGGATCATCGCTTGGGTGGAGCCTTTGCCGTTGGTGCCTGCGAGGTGGATCACGGGTGGCAGATGCTTTTCGGGATTCCCGAGTGCGTCAAGAAGCCGGACCATGCGGTCTAGCGTCAGGTCGATAATTTTGGGGTGGAGCGACATCATCCGCTCCAGAATAATGTCGCTGTTGTTCATTTTGCGGCTTTTTCTTCCGGTGCGGGGAGGTCGCCGTGGACCTGCGGGGTTTTCTTCATCAGCATCCGAATGATGGTTATCAATTCGTTACGCATGTCTTTGCGATGCACCACGCGGTCAAGGATGCCGTGGTCCAGCAGGTATTCGGCGCGCTGGAATTCTTCGGGCAGCTTTTCGCGGATGGTTTGTTCGATAACCCGCGCGCCAGCGAAGCCAATTAGGGCGTTGGGTTCGGCAATATGCACATCGCCGAGCATGGCGTAGGAGGCCGTAACGCCGCCGGTTGTCGGGTGGGTTAGAACCACGATGTAGGGCAGGCCCGCTTCTTTCAACATTTGCACCGCAACGGTGGAACGGGGCATTTGCATCAGGGCCATGATGCCTTCTTGCATACGCGCGCCACCAGCGGCGGAAAACAGCACGAGCGGGGCGTTAATTTGGACAGCACGTTCGGCAGCGGCGATGATCGCGTTGCCGACGTGCATCCCCATGGAACCGCCCATGAACGAGAAATTCTGACCGGCGCAGACGACTTTCATGCGGCCCATATCGCCTTCGACCACCAGCATGGCGTCGTGTTCGCTGGTCTTTTTACGCGCGTCACGAATGCGGTCAGGGTATTTTTTCTGGTCTTTGAAATGTAGCGGGTCGGCGGGTGGTTCTGGCACTTCAACCTCGGCGAACAGGCCGCCGTCGTACATGGTTTCAAACCGTGCGCGGGGCGTGATATGCATGTGGTGCTTGCACGACGGGCAGGTGTTCAAGGCCTCCGTCAGTTCGCGGTGGAACAGCATGGTTCCGCATTCGGGGCATTTGGTCCACAGGTTATCCGGCGTCTCGCGACGGGAAAAAATTGAGTTAATCTTTGGACGGACGTAGTTTGAAATCCAGTTCATGTGCTGGTTGGCCCCTTTTGCTGCGCTAATACCCTAATTAATCTGCTGTTAACGGGATTGCAACGTCAGAGCCGCCGTCGACGCATGATTAGCATGAAAATTCCGTAGCCAAACAACATTCCGGCCAGCGAGACCAATAAGGCGGATTTCATTTCAGGGCTTCGCATGTCAATTTCGTAGAGATAAAAGCTCATACCGCTGAGCTGGCCCGATGAATTCATAAACAACATTACCACCATATTATTGGCGAAATGCAGCCCCATTGCAGGGGAAAGGGAGCCGAATCGCGCCGTTATATCGGCAAGGATCAACCCCATCAGTGTGGTGACGGCGACGATCAGCCAAGTGTTATTGCCAAACAGGGCAGGGTTATAGTGGGCAAGGCCGAACATAACGGAGGGCAGCACCCACCAGATCCAACGGCTTTTGAAGCGGGCGGCGAGTTGTTGTTGCAAATACCCGCGAAAGACCATTTCTTCGGCGGTGGTTTGCAAAAACAGCAGGATCAACGCAGGGGCGAGCCACGTTAACCATTTTAGCAACGGCATTTGCTGGGTCAGATCGGTTGAGAGCGCCGTGGTTGTGGCATCTATCGCGGCGAGGATCAGAATGATCGCGGCCCCACCGCGCCACAGCCGCCAGTTGATTGTGCCACTGGGGCCAAGCACGGTGTGCAAGGGGCGTTTATGCAGGAACTTTAGAACCAGCCACAAGGCCGGTATCATTGTGGAGATCACGGCCAGCATCGCAAAGGTTGAGAAAATGGTGCGGCCAGTTTCGACCTCGCTCATCAAGCGCACGCCTAAGCCCGGTTTGATGTATTCGCCCAAGAATGTGGTTCCGAGGCCTAACAGCACGGTCGCCAGCAGGAACAGCGCAAATATCAGCACCAATCCCAGTACCGTGCGCCATATCTGGGATCGCGCCTGTGCGGGGGCGATATAGGCTTGAAAGGTGGGGGAGAGGTGGGGGAACATGGAGACTCCGGTTGAAATCGGAAGGGTAACCCTGGAAAAAATTCTTAGCAATACTTGAGATTCTGGACGCCATTCCCTATTGCTGGATTTAACGAAATAAATCCAACAGGAGTTGCCCTAAAATGAATTCCGGACCTATCGACAAATCCAACCTTCCCAGCCGTCATGTAACCGAAGGGCCGGAGCGCGCGCCGCATCGGTCTTACCTTTACGCGATGGGGCTTTCGGAAACCGAAATACATCAGCCGCTGGTTGGCGTCGCGACCTGCTGGAATGAGGCCGCACCGTGTAATATCGCGCTGAACCGTCAGGCGCAGTCGGTTAAATCCGGTGTTAAAGTTGCCAAAGGCACACCGCGGGAATTCACCACGATTACGGTGACCGATGGTATCGCGATGGGCCACGAGGGTATGCGCTCCAGTCTGGTCAGCCGCGAGGCGATTACCGATACGGTTGAATTGACAATGCGGGGGCATTGTTACGATGCGCTCGTTGGGTTAGCCGGTTGTGATAAATCTTTGCCGGGTATGATGATGGCGATGCTGCGCTTGAATGTGCCGTCGGTGTTTTTATACGGCGGATCAATCTTGCCGGGGCGTTTTGAAGGCCGTGACGTAACGGTTCAGGACGTGTTCGAGGCCGTGGGTCAGCATCAGGCTGGCAATATGTCGACTGAGGATTTGATGCGTTTGGAAACGGTTGCTTGTCCATCCGCTGGCGCATGTGGCGGCCAGTTTACGGCCAACACCATGGCGTCGGTGTCCGAGGCGATTGGCTTGGCGTTGTTCCAATCCGCTGGCGCACCGGCCCCTTATGAAAGCCGCGATGCTTTTGGCGAGGCGTCTGGCGAGGCGGTGATGAATCTGCTGCGCCTGAACATTCGCCCGCGTGATATTGTAACGCGCAAAGCGTTGGAAAACGCGGCGCGGATCGTGGCGTGTACGGGTGGCTCTACCAACGCAGGGCTGCATTTACCTGCGATGGCGCATGAGGCGGGGATTGATTTTGATCTTGAGGATGTCTGTGACATCTTCCGCGACACACCGTATTTTGTCGACCTGAAACCGGGTGGGCAGTATGTGGCCAAGGATTTGTTCGAGGTTGGCGGCATTCCGATTGTCATGCGCGAGCTGGGTAAAGCGGGATTGTTGCACGAGGAATGTATGACCGTTTCAGGCCGTACCATTGGCGAAGAAGTTGACCGCGTAACGGGCGAGGCCGACGGCAAGGTGATTTATCCTGTTGAAACGCCGATCTCTAAAACAGGTGGCGTTGTTGGCCTGAAGGGCAATCTTGCACCAGACGGGGCGATTGTGAAAATCGCTGGTATGAGCGACGAAGAAACCGTGTTTACCGGCCCTGCGCACGTTTTTGAATGCGAAGAAGACGCGTTCGAGGCGGTGCAAAACCGCACATATAAAGAGGGCGAAGTTCTGGTTATCCGCAACGAAGGCCCATCGGGTGGCCCCGGCATGCGCGAGATGTTGGCGACAACGGCCGCGCTTTCTGGTCAAGGCATGGGCAAGAAGGTTGCATTGATTACAGACGGTCGTTTTTCTGGCGCGACACGCGGTTTCTGCGTGGGTCACGTTGGACCAGAGGCCGCGCATTGCGGGCCGATTGCGCTGGTTAAAGACGGTGATATGATTACGCTGGATGCGCATAAAGGCGAGATTTCGGTTGACGTTTCGGACGAGGAAATGGCCAAACGCAAGGCAGAATGGAAAGGCCCGCGCGACACGATTTATGCAAGTGGTGCGCTTTGGAAGTATGCGCAGCAGGTTGGTTCCACTCACAAGGGGGCGGTGACGCATCCGGGTGCCAAGATGGAAAAGCACATTTATGCGGACCTTTAAGATCCTGACAAAAGGGGCGGCTTTGGTCGCCCTTTCTGTCGTGGTTGCTTGTACAAGTGTGCAGCAAGATACCGCGACGGGGCCAACACCTATTCCCAAAGCGGTGCGGGTGAGTGCCGGGGATGTGCCGGTTGTGATCGCCGCGCCCCGCGGGTTTTGCATTAACCGCGCCACCATTGCCGAAAGCGCGAACGGGGCGTTCATGTTTCTAAGCGACTGTCGGGTGGTTGCCGATACGGGTGCGGCGTCGCGGGTGCCTATTTCCGCCATTTTGACGGCCAGCATTTCGCCTACGGGATTGGCGGGCAGCGAAAACGGGATGAAGCCCGCGCTTGGCGCGTTGGGGCAGTTTTTGGCAACACCGGTCGGGGTGTTTTCGCTTGGTAAAAGCCAAGTGAACGGGGCTGTCAGCATTCTGGAAACCAAACAAACCGACACGGCCTTGTATCTGCTGGTCGAGGATCGGGCGTTTCGCGATGATGCTGGTGTCTCGAACCGGTATTGGCGCGCATTTACCGAAGTGAACGGGCGGTTGGTGGCATTATCCGTGACCGGATATTCCGATGCCGACCCTGAAGAAAAACGTAGCTTGCGGATCATTCGGGATTTCATGCAAGCGATTGTCGATGCGAACACGGCCGCCTCGTGAAGCTTTTTGGTAAACCCAAGGTCGCGCCTGCTGCGCCGGTGATTGATGTACCGGAGGGGTTTCATGTTCCGCCCAAAACGCAGTGGGGCTTCACGCCGAGCTTGCAAAGCGGCATTACGCAGGGCGGCGCGTCTGGAAATATCCTGACGGGAACCGTGCTTGGCCCGCATGTGACGTTGCATCACGGCGGCGACGGCGCGCAGTTTTCTATTGAGCAGACCGATGATTACGGCGCGGGGCTGGTTTTTAATTTCGCAGATTTCAGCAGCGACTTCTTCTCGCTGGCGTTTGAAATTCCACAGGACGGCGTGCAGGGTTTGGGACGTCAGGATTTGGTGCGCTTTGTCTTGCGAACACAAACAGCCGAGCCGTTCGAGGCCTACGCGCGCCTGAACCTGTGCCATGGCCCCAACACCGAACAGATCGTGCGGATGATCAATATTGGTGCGGGCGAAAGCTTTGCCGAGTTTGATATTTTTTACACAGACTATGAACAAAAACGTGCGGCTAGTGCGTGGATCGACCTGATTATCAACGATCCGGCGCACAAACGGATCACGCTGGAACAAGTGATAATTCTACGCCGCGCGCGGGCCAGCCTGTAGGTTACGGCTTGATTGGTGAAATCTGGCGGATTACGGTCGGGTAAATTAAATTTATTGAGGCATTATTATGAAATTTCCATTTGGTAAATCTGTTTTCCTGCTGTCGGTTTTGGCAAGTCCGGTGTTGGCACAATCCGTGCCGTGTGGCGGCTCTTTTTCCAGTTTTCTAAACGGTGTGCGGTCCGAGGCATTGGCCGCTGGTTATTCAGCGTGGGCGACGGATGCGGTGCTGAATTCGGCGCAACTGGACCCGAAAGTTTTGTCGCGGGACCGCGCACAAGGGGTTTTCAAACAGACGTTTCTGGAATTTTCGCAACGCTCCATCAGCAGTTACCGGATGACCAACGGGGCGAAGAATATGGATCGATATGCGTCGGTGTTTGACCGCGCGCGCCGCGAATTTGGTGTGCCTGCCGAGGTTATAACTGCTTTTTGGGCGCTGGAAACCGATTACGGTGCGGTGCAAGGTGATTTTAATACGGTGAATGCGTTGGCGACGCTGGCGCAGGATTGCCGCCGCCCGCACTTGTTCCGCCCGCAGCTTTTGGCCGCCATAGAGATGGTCGAAAAAGGTGATCTTGATCCGGCGACCACTACGGGTGCTTGGGCGGGGGAAATCGGGCAGGTGCAGATGTTGCCAGAAGATATCCTGACCAAGGGTGTTGACGGAGACGGCGACGGGCATGTGCGCCTGAAAACCAGTTCACCGGATGCGATTTTAACGGCGGCGAACTTGATCAACGCGCTGGGATGGGCTGCGGGTGAACCTTGGCTGATCGAGGTGAGTGCGACAGGCAATACGCAGTGGGGCAAGTCTGGCCTACACACAAAATTGACGGTTTCGGAGTGGGAGGCAATGGGCCTGCGTGCGCGAAATGGCAATATGCCGACGGGTCGTGCCGAGGCTTCGTTGCTGGCACCACAAGGGCGTAACGGGCCGAAGTTCTTGGCGTTTCGCAATTTCGATGTCTATCTGGAATGGAACCAGTCGTTCATTTATTCGACCACGGCAGCCTATCTGGCCACGCGGCTAGGCGGGGCGCAGCGGTACGATGCGGGCACGCCGGATAAGGGGTTGAATGACGCGCAGATGAAGCAGTTGCAAACGGCTTTGGCCGCGCGCGGATATGACGTTGGCAAGATTGACGGTATTTTGGGGGCGCGGACGCGCAATGCTGTGCAAGCCGAACAAATCCGCATAGGCCTGCCTGCCGATGCATGGCCAACACCGTCATTTTTGGCGCGGTATTAAGGTAACGCGGCGTATTTTCTGGCTTCAAATTCCAGTGTGCGGATGCTTCTTTCCAGACTAATGATTTGGGTTAAATAGAAGTTCTGCAACTGGATTTGTTCGGGTGTTAGTTCGCCGATGAAGTTGGTGGCGAGGTTCAGTTCGATTGCCCTTACGTCGTTTTCAAGGGCGGTGATTTCGCTGTTGATCTCGTAATACCGTAGACCATAGAAATTCGATAACCGCAGTTCGGTTAGCTGCGTTGTTGGGCAAACATTGTTCAGTTCACTGCCGCGCCGCCCTACAGTATAGGCGTTGTCTGGTGTGCAATATTGTTTCAAACCTTCAAGGCGGCCTCGTAACCACACGGCGGTGTTGGGCGCGATGCCGTATTCGCCGCACGCGTCGCGATGTTCGTTTACATAGCTTGCCGAGCGGCCCCGTACCCCGTCGTTATATCCGATGGATTCCCAGTTGCCGGTTCGGCATGCATCCTCGGTTAGGCTGGCGCAGGCGGCCAGAAGGCCAAGGAGGGAAACGGCGGCAGATTTCATAAACATGTTGGGCGTCCTGATTTTGGTTCACCAATCCAGCATATATCACGATATTCTCTGTGGGTAGGCCAGATTTTAGTTTCAGACAGGGTCGAGGGCTGCTATGAATACGGCACAAATTTTAACGGAATACGAGGAATATACGTTTGTTTTCAACGATATCATGGCAGACGACCGGATGGTTGTTGATCGGCGCAATCGGCGTATTTTCGCTGCTGTTTTTGGTGTTCCCAGAAATTGACCTGTGGTTTTCGGCTTTGTTTTTTGACGAGGTGAACGGATTTTCCCATGTGGGCAATCCGATATTTGGGGTCATTCGCAAACTGTTTATGTATGGTTTAACCTTGGTCGCGTTGGTGACAATCGGCCTGCTAATCCGTAGTTTGGCCATTGGGAAACGTCGCGCGGTTTCCTTGAACCTTTGGGGATTCATGGTGGCCAGTATCCTGATTGGGCCAATTGGATTTGTGAACGGTATCCTCAAAACCTATTGGGGGCGGGCCAGACCGGCGGATGTGGAATATTTCGGGGGTGACAAAATTTTCACACCGCCGATGGTGATCACGAACCAATGTGACACGAACTGTTCCTTTGTATCAGGGGAAGGCAGCGCGATTGCTACGGCCGTTATCGTGTTGGCTATCGTTCTTTGGGCAAATATGACGGCGTTGTGGCGCGCGATCAGCCTTTATGTGGTGTTACCCATGTCGCTGTTCGGCATTGCGTTGCGGATCATAACGGGGCGACATTTTCTTAGTGATACGATATTCGGGGCGCTTTATTGCGCGCTGATTATTTGGTTCTTTTATAAGTTTTTCAAAATGGCCGAGCATCGCTATGATCTGACTTGGGCCAACTTCAAGAAAGATATGTCAAAGGCATAGGGTTTGAACGAAGGCGCGATCTCCGGGGTTGTAAATCTGGGTGGCGGCGGTTTCCGGCGGCATCCAATGGGCCGTGTGACCGAGTTCCAACGGGGCGGACTTTTGGATAATGGCGCGGCATTCAAAGATGTGGCAGACCTTGCGGGCGTATAAATCGTATTCCGGCATATAGGTGTAATACAGGAACGCGCCAAGTTTACGTTCAATGGCGATGGTCCAGCCGGTTTCTTCAAACGCTTCGCGGTGCAGTGCAGTGATGGCGTTTTCGCCCGGATCAATGCCACCGCCCGGCAGCTGGAATTCGTTAAAAGGCGCGCTTTGGTGGGTGATAAGCAGGTCGCGCCCGCGCCGGATAATGCCATAGGCACCGGGGCGGTTGGTGTAGGAAATGCCGTGAACAGGGGGCTTGCCGTATCTTCTCATGCGGGTTGATAGATCACATTTCAAATTAAATTGCACGCCGCATTTGCACTTGGGGGCTGGAGGGCCTAGTTAGCGTCGCAGTACCGACAAAAGGACGAATGCCATGAACACCACCAATCAGATCATCTGGGATGACACGGTTTTGCCGTTTCAGTTGGACAATGCCGATGTGCGGGGGCGCGTGGCGCGGCTTGATGGCGCGCTGGGGGAGATTTTGGGGCAACATAAGTACCCCACCGCCGTTGCCGCTTTGGTGGCTGAGGCGGTGTTGTTGACGGCGATGATTGGCCAGACGATCGGGCTGCGCTGGAAGTTGTCGTTGCAGATCCGTGGGGATGGGCCGATCCGGCTTATTGCGACGGATTATTATGCGGCTTCTAAGGATGGCGAGCCTGCAAAAATTCGAGCCTATGCCAGTTTTGATGCGGAACGGCTCGCGGCGTCTGATGGCACACCGTTCGAAAATATGGGCAAAGGAATGTTTGCGGTTCTTATTGATCAAGGGGCTGGTATGCAGCCTTATCAGGGGATCACGCCATTGGCGAGTGGGTCGCTTGCGGCTTGTGCGGAAACGTATTTTGCCCAGTCAGAACAACTACCTACGAAGTTTTCGATTGCTGTTGGCGAAGCGTCCATGCCGGGTCAAGAAGCGGGTTGGCGTGGTGGCGCGGTGATGATTCAACATATGCCAAAGGCATCGCCATATGCGAAAGATGCGCCGAGCGGGGATGATGGATTGCTGGCCGCCCAAGATTTGATTGATGATGATGCTGCGGAAAACTGGAACCGTGTTTCGATCTTGCTTGATACGGTTGAGGTGACCGAATTGGTTGGCCCGCATGTGTCACCAGATACGCTTTTGGTGCGCCTGTTTCACGAGGAATCACCGCGCATTTTCGACGCGCAGCCAGTGAAATTCGGCTGTACTTGTGGGCCTGAAAAGGTGGAGCAAGCCATGTCGATTTATTCAGCCAAGGATATTTCGCATATGACCAATGACGCGGGCAAAGTGACGGCGGATTGCCAGTTTTGCGGCGCGCATTACGAGTTTGAACCCGACGCATTGGGCAAGGATGCCAAGCGTTAACCTTTGCGAATTTAGGCGAAATTTCGTGTACACAACCCGTACACAATGCGTACACAACACGTATGTACGATTTTGCGCACGGCGGCGTTAACCTTTTGAGGGTTTCGGGGTTATAACGCTGCGGTTACGCATTCGATCATGATCTGATCGACAACCTCGCGAACGCATAAACCCGATGCGCTTGTTTGCACGGCAGAGGACGCGGTGGCCGTGGCGAGGATTGCGGCCTCTTGCAGTGAACCACCGTTTGCCAACGTCATGGTTAGTGCGCCGACGAAACTGTCGCCTGCCCCGACGACGCTTCGAACCGGCGTTTTTGGGGGCTGGACATGGAAGCGTTCGGTTGCGGAGGCAAAAACCGAACCTTCCGCGCCGCGCGCCAGTATTACAATCTCGGCGACGTTATCATTGACCATTTTCTGGGCAAAGGCGGCCATTTCAATCGGGGTTGGAAAGCTGTGTCCGGCGAGGAATTCGGCCTCTAGGCGGTCCATTCGCAGCACATAGTAGGGGCGTTGGACGGACTTGACGGAGGTCATAAGCACGTTATTCGATGTGTCCAGAACCATACGGGCGTTTTTCTGGCGCAAGGCGGTATTAAGGTTGATATAGAAATCTTCCGGCACACCAGGGGGCAAGCTGCCACTGGCAACGACGATTGCACTGTCTTTTGTGTGCAGCAGGACGCATTCCAGAAGCCCGTCGATCTGGGCTTGCGTCCAGATTGGCCCCGGTAGGATTAGACGCAGTTGTTTGCCCGATAATTCTTCGAAAATGCTAAGGCTTTGGCGGGTGTGGCCATCGGTTTCATAGCGGATCGGTTCGATGTCGTGTTTGCGGATTTGCTTGACGAGAACATCGCCCAGAACCCCCGCCGTGGCGACGAAGGCTTCGCTGTCGCCGCCAAGGATTTTGATGGCGCGAGACACATTTACGCCGCCGCCGCCCGCGTCGATCTGGCCACCTTCGCAGCGCAGTTTCGGGCCGATCTCGATCTCGTTGATCGACCCGAAAATATCAAGTGCGGGGTTAAGGGTGATGGTCAGAACTGGCGTCATACGGACATACAGACGTATTTCATTTCAAGGTAATCCTCGACGCCGTGGTGTGATCCTTCGCGGCCTTGACCGGATTGTTTGATGCCGCCGAAGGGGGCGACCTCGGTTGAAATAATACCGGTGTTAACGCCGACGATGCCGTATTCGAGTTCCTCTGCTACGCGCCAGACGCGGGACAGGTTGTTGGCGTAAAAATAGGCGGCAAGGCCGAAAATTGTGTCGTTGGCTTGCTGGATTACATCGTCTTCGTCCTTAAAGGCGAACAGCGGTGCGACAGGGCCGAAGGTTTCGTCATTGGCGACCTGCATTTCGCGGGTGACGCCGGTTAGGATGGTGGGTTCAAAGAACGTGCCGCCCAGTTCGTGGCGGTTGCCGCCGGTCATAATTTTTGCGCCTTTGGCGGTGGCGTCGGCGATGTGTGCCTCGACTTTTTCAACGGCGGCTTGGGTAATTAGCGGGCCGGTTGTGATGCCTTCGTCAAACCCGTCGCCGACGTTCATTTTTGCCACGGCAGCGGCCAGTTTTTGGGCGAATTCATCGTAGACGCCTTCTTGGACGTAAATCCGGTTGGCGCAGACGCAGGTTTGGCCGTTGTTGCGATATTTGGAGATCATCGCGCCCTCGACCGCGTCATCCAGATCAGCATCGTCAAAGACGATGAACGGAGCGTTGCCGCCGAGTTCCATGGACATTTTCATCACCTGATCGGCCCCTTGGCGCAACAGGATACGACCCACTTGGGTGGAGCCGGTGAAGGTTAGTTTGCGGACTTTCGGGTTTGAGGTGAACTCCTTGCCGATGTCGGAACTGCGGTTGGTGGTGACAACGGAAAACACGCCTGCGGGTACGCCTGCGCGCTCGGCCAGAACGGCCATGGCGAGGGCGGAAAGCGGGGTGTCTTCGGCAGGTTTGGACACGAAGGTACAGCCGACGGCCAGCGCGGGGGCGACCTTGCGGGCGATCATGGCGTTGGGGAAATTCCACGGTGTGATAGAGGTGACCACGCCGATGGGCTGTTTCAGCACCATGATGCGTTTGTCTTCCTGATGACCGGGGATTGTCTCGCCGTAGATGCGTTTGGCTTCCTCGGAGAACCATTCGATGAAGGAGGCGCCGTACATGATTTCGCCTTTGGCCTCAGGGAAAGGTTTGCCCATTTCGGCGGTCAGGATCATGCCTAGATCGTCGGCGTTGGCGATCATCAGGTCGTACCATTTGCGCAGGATCGCGCCGCGGTCTTTGCCTGTGCGTTTGGTCCATGCTTTTTGCGTGGCATAGGCGGCGTCGATGGCGCGGGCCGTTTCGGCTGCGGTCATGTTGGGGACGGTGCAGATCACGTCGCCGCGTGCGGGGTTGGTGACGTCGAAGGTTTCACCGCTGTCGGCATCAACCCATTCGCCGTTGATAAAGGCTTGGGTACGCAGCAAGGTCGGGTCGTTGAGGCGGGATTTCAGATCGGTGGCGGTCATGGGGTGGTCCTTGGAATAATGCGCACGATGCGTCAGATTGTTGACGCAAGGGAAGCATATTCCATTGTGGCATTCAAGCCGATTTCGCCAGCGAAAATATACCCCGCTAATTGAAAACAATCAGTGTATTGGTGCTATTTCGAGAATTCTTCCTTGATGCATGCCTCTGCTGTGGTGCAGGCGTTGTTGAAGTGATCCAACCCTATTGTTGGGTGAGACGGTAGGGCAAATACGACCTCTTTGGCCCAGCGTAAATATTCCATGCGCCGGTCATAGTCCCAATTCGGGGACGGGGAATGCGCAAGAGAAAATAGATTGCTGCTTTTATCTGCCAGTTTTACCAAGGCCGCAGATTTGGATTTGTGCGGAGCATTTACAACCTGTTGTCGTTTCCTCTCTGCTTTTGGAAGGGTTTTATTATCCGTCAACTCTTGCACAATACTGGCAATTTCTGGTGAAAACGCGCGGGCGATTTCCTCTACTGATGTTGGCGGGCAATCTTCGACAGTATCGTGCAGCCAAGCGGCGCAGACTTCATCGTCGTTTCCACCAAACTTGCGTGTAAGGCGGGCAACGTCTTCGACGTGGTTTATGTAGGGTTCTTGCGCGGCACCTTTACGGGTTTGCCCCTCGTGTCGTTTTCGGGCAAAGGCTTCGGCGCGGGAAATCGTGCTGTTCATTTAGTCCTCCTGACTAATTTCACGTTAATGGGACGCCGTATTACGGGCGGCGCATTAACATAGATGTGTTGAAAAAGTCGGCGCGGCGCATTGATAGCGTCCCGCGGCAACACGATTAACGTAATTGTAATTCAGTATAATTTCAAGCGGTGCGGCTTTTATATCGCACGCCCCTGCATCAGCCTTGGCAAGTCGCCGTTCAAGCCTGCGGCTTCGCGGATCAGTTTGCGGCGCGCTGAGGGGATGGCGTTTATGGTGGCCATGCCTAGGTCGCGGCCTAATCGCAACAGGGGGTTGTCGTTGGAAAACACCCTGTTGATTGTGTCGGTGGAGGCGACCAGCGTTGTAGTATCGACGCGCCGCCACCTTGCGTATGTGTCTAGTACGATGCTGGAGCCGATGTCTTCGCCACGCCTTGCAGCTTTGATCAGGGTTTCGGCGAGGGCGGCGACGTCGCGCAGGCCGAGGTTCAGGCCTTGGCCGGCGATGTAATGCACGCCGTGGGCGGCGTCGCCTGCCAAGGCCACGCGGTCAGCGGTGAAGGATTGGGCCAGCGTTAAATCCAGCGGATAGGCGAAACGGGCGCCGGTCAGGGTTATTTCGCCAAGGAAATCGCCGAAACGGGGGCGGAGTTCTTCGAGGTACTCCGCGTCTGACATGGCAGTAATAGTTTTTGCGCGCTCGGTCGTTTCGGTCCAGACGATGGAGGAGCGGTTGCCGGGTAGCGGCAGGATTGCGAGCGGGCCGTTTGGCATGAAAAACTGGTGCGCGACGCCGTTGTGAGGCAATTCGTGGCTGATCGCGCAAACGAGGCCGGTTTGGTTATAGGGTTTGCGGGTGCGCGGGATGCCAGCGCGCATGGCGGTTTGGCTTTTGCGACCATCGCAACCGACGATCAGGCGGGCGGTTAGGGTGCGGGAATCAGATAGGGTGACGCTGGCATGGCCATCGCCGACGGTTTGGCCTGTGACCATTTGGGGGGCGATGTGTTCGATTAAGGGCTCGGTATCTAGCGCGGTTAGCAGGGCGTGGCGCAGGAAACGGTCCTCTATCATGTGACCCATCGGACCTTCCTCGATCTCGCGGTGGTCGAAATGGAGGTGAAGGGGGGATGCGCCCTCGCCAGCTTTGCCGTCGGTGACGATGATATCCAGCATGGGTTGGGTGTTTTGTGCGATTTCGGACCAGATGCCGAGGGCTTTGAGCATGTTCACTGAGGTGAGTGAAAGCGCATAAGATCGCCCGTCAAAATCGGGGTTGTCGCGCACGGATTTCGGCATCGCATCGACAATAATGCTGCGGATCCCGCCGGAAGCGAGGGCGAGGGCCAGCGCGGGGCCGTTTAAGCCTCCACCGACAATGAGGACATCGGTATCTGTTTTCATACCCCTCAATATGATCTTGATTGCGGGATTGTCCATATCGGATTAGCGTGCGGTCAAACGAATTTGGAGGAAAACATGGGCGATTGGCTGAAAATGAGCGCGAGTGATCTGGGGCGCGGGATTGGTGCGGGGGAAATTGACCCTATCGATTTGTGCGAGGCGTATTTGGCGGCGATTAACGCGCATGAATACACAGGCCGGATTTACGCGCGGTTGACGGAAGCGCGGGCGCGGGCGGAGGCAGCAGCGGCATCCGCGCGTGCCAAGGCTGGTACGCGACGGGGATTGCTGGACGGCGTGCCGATTAGCTGGAAGGATTTGTTTGACACGGCAGGTGTCGTGACGGAGGCAGGGTCTGCGTTGTTGAAGGGCCGTGTACCGAAGGCGGATGCCGAAGTGTTGGCGAATGCCACGCGGGCGGGGCTGGTTTGCCTTGGCAAGACGCACATGACGGAGCTGGCGTTTTCAGGGTTAGGGCTGAATGATATGACGGAAACGCCGCCCAATTCGAATGATCCGGCGCTGGTGGCGGGGGGGTCTTCGTCTGGCGCAGCGACGTCTGTGGCGTTTGGTTTGGCGGCGGCGGGAATTGGGTCGGATACAGGGGGGTCGGTGCGGTTGCCGGCGGTTTGGAACGATCTGGTTGGGTTGAAAACTACGCTTGGGTTGTTGTCTTGCGAGGGCGTTGTGCCGCTTTGTGAAAGTTTTGATACGGTCGGGCCGCTTTGTCGGTCTGTCGAGGATGCTGCGGAATTATTGGCGGTGATGATGGGGGAGGGCGCGCCGGATTTGTCGGGCGCGTCATTGAACGGTACGCGGTTTATGGTGCTGGAAACGGTGGCTTTGCCGGGGTGTCGGGCGGAGCCGTTGGCGGCGTTTGAAGCCGCGGTTTCACGGCTGGAGGCGGCTGGGGCCGAGGTGGTTCGGGGTGAAATTCCGGCGGTGGCGCGGTCGATGGAGCTGGCAGCGTGTGTGTTCACATCCGAGGCTTATGCGCAGTGGCATCGTGAGATTGAGGCCAACCCTGACGCGATGTTCCCGCCTGTGCGGGAGCGTTTCAGGGCAGGGGGGGCGTATTCGGCGGTACAGTTCATCGAAAGCTGGCAGGAATTGCGGCAATTGCGGGATGTGTATCTGAAGGCAACGGCAGGGTTTGATGCGGTGCTGGTACCGTCTGCGCCAATTCTGCCGCCGGATATTGAACGGCTGCTGTCGGATCATGAGTATTTCATTTCGGAAAATCTGATGGCGTTGCGAAATACGCGCATTGGAAATCTGATGGGGTTGTGCGGGCTGACCTTGCCAACAGACACGCCGATGTGTGGCATCACGGCCCTATGTGACCCATTCGCCGAGGCGAAGCTGTTGCGTTTGGGCGCGGCGATGGAAGGCGTGGTGAAAGGGTAGTGGACCTAAGGTAGTTGAGGGTGTAAACTCAACACAACAAGGGGCATTTAGACCCCGTTATGAGGCAGATATGCAGTATCCCACACGGTTTTCAAACCTGCCGGAATATGCTTTTCCACGTTTGCGTGCGTTGCTGGACCCCCGTCCGGCGGGCGGCGAGGTTTTGCATATGTCGATCGGCGAGCCTAAGCACAAGTTTCCCGACTTTGTGCCGGAATTGCTGCTGCGTCATGCGGAGGGGTTTAACAAGTATCCGCCCAATGACGGTGCGCCGGAATTGCGCGGGGCGATTGCGACGTGGCTGGAGAAACGGTTCGATTTGAAACCTGTGGACCCTGACCGGAATGTCGTGAATTTAAACGGCACGCGGGAGGGGTTGTTTAATGCGGCCCTCGCGCTTTGCCCTGAGGAAAAGAACGGGCAGAGGCCGGTGGTTTTGCTGCCGAACCCGTTTTACCAATGCTATATGGTGGCGGCGATCCAAGCGGGGGCGGAGCCTGTGTTTGTGCCAGCGCCCGAAGACAACGGGTTCTTGCCGGATTTCGCGTCTGTACCCAAGGACTTGTTGGAACGCACGGCGATTGTTTACATGTGTTCGCCGTCTAACCCGCAAGGGGCGGTGGCGAGTAAGGCCTATTGGCAGGAATTGATCGCGCTGGGCGAGACGTATGATTTTCGTGTGTTTGCGGACGAGTGTTATTCCGAGATTTACCGTGATGCACCGCCAACGGGGGCGTTAACCGCCGCGCAGGATATGGACGCGGACCCCGAACGGGTGGTGGTTTTCCATTCGTTATCCAAGCGGTCCAACTTGCCGGGTTTTCGCAGTGGCTTTGCTGTGGGGGGTGCGAATTCTATTGCGGCGATGAAGCAGTTAAGGAATTATACGGGCGCGCCTGTGCCGTTGCCGATCCAGATGGTCAGTGCGGCGGTGTGGGCAGATGAGGCACATGTGGTGAAAAACCGCCAGATGTACCAACGAAAATTTGACATTTCGGACCGAATTCTGGGAAACTTGGGGGGATACACCTCGCCGCGGGCCGGATTCTTTCTTTGGTTGAAGGCTGGCGACGGGGAAGCGGCCGCTTTGAAATTGTGGAAAGAGGCTGGCGTAAGAGTTTTACCCGGTGAATATCTGTCACGACCAAACGATCCGCGTTTGGGTGGCGGCAATCCGGGTGCCGCGTATTTTCGCGTGGCTTTGGTGGCGGATGAGTTGGAAATTGAGCGGGGGCTTTATGCGATCCGTGATACGCTGGGTGACCAGATGGATTTAGGGAATTAATTTCAAGTATGGCAACGACAGCTAAACGTAAGACGAGAAAAACGAAACGGATGGTGAAAGCCAAGGCCGAGACGCAGTTGCGCAAGCGCGGTTCGGAAGCGTTGGGGTTTTTGCTGGTGCTGATCGGCGTGGCTTTTGCTGCGCTGCTGGTAACGTATTCACCCGCAGACCGCAGTTTTTCTGTGGCAACGGATGTAGCGCCCGCAAATATGCTGGGCCTTGTTGGATCATATATCGCGGACCCCATGCACAAAGCGATGGGCTGGGCGGCGTTTGGTATTCCGTTGGCACTGATAGTTTGGGGCGTGCGGTTGGTGCTGCATAGCGGGCAGGAACGGGCGTTGTTGCGCGCCATTGCTTTGCCACCGATGATCGCGGTTGCGGCGGCGTTTTTTGCAACGCAAGTGCCGCCTGCTGGGTGGGCGTATGAATATGGCCCGGATGGAATTTACGGATTAGGTGGGCTGTTTGGTGATACGGCCATAAAAGCATTTTTTGTGCTTATGCCAAGCGGCGCACTTGGGTTCAATCTGCTGATTGTGACGTTGGTGTTGCTGGTTCTAACGCTTTTGATCGGCGGGTATGCGTTGGGCATGAACTGGATTGAGTGCAAAACCTGCGGGCGCGGTATGTGGCGCGGGTTTGTGTCTGCTTATTTCGGGTTGCGCTGGGTAACAGTTAAACTTTCGGCGGCGTTGTATGCAATTTTGGCGCTGCTTGGCGTCAAAGGGCTGGATGCGGCGAAGAATGCCCGTGAAAAGCGGCGCGCACGCGTGGCGGATGCGGCGGAGCGACGCGAAGTTGGCGAAGTGCGGGTTTCCTCGGGTATTGACGACGGGGTGGCCCCTGCGGAGGATCGGTTGAGCGCGCGGATATCTGCGGCGGTGCGAGCGCGCAAAGGTAAAGATGCGGGCGGGCCTGCGCTTGGCGGTGTGCAGCGCGGCGTGGAAGAACCACCGATGATTGCGCGGCGTGCAACGGATGCGGATGACGAGGTCGTTGATGACGGCCCGATGATCCTGAACAAACCTGTGCCACGCGTGCAGCACCCGACGCCTAAGCGCACGGCGAAATCTGTGCGGGCGCGTAAAGAAGAACAGCCGAGTTTGGCGTTGGAGCCGAAAGAGGATGGTTATGAAACGCCGCCGATCTCGATCTTGGCGAATCCGATGGAAATCGTGCGTCACACGTTAAGTGATGATGCGCTGAACGAAAACGCGCGGATGCTGGAAAACGTGCTGGAAGATTACGGCGTGAAGGGCAACATTATCAAAGTGCGCCCCGGCCCTGTGGTTACGATGTACGAACTTGAACCAGAGGCGGGCATGAAGGCTAGCCGTGTGGTTGGTTTGGCGGATGATATTGCGCGATCAATGTCAGCATTGTCGGCGCGGATTTCGACGATACCGGGGCGCTCGGTGATCGGGATTGAATTGCCTAATGATCACCGCGAGATGGTTCTATTTCGCGAGATTATCGCGGCGAGTGCGTTTGGCGACAGCAAGTTCCAACTGCCGCTTGCGCTTGGTAAGGATATTGGCGGGGAACCTGTGGTGGCGAACCTCGCCAAGATGCCGCATTTGTTGATTGCGGGAACGACGGGTTCGGGTAAATCGGTGGGGATCAACACGATGATCCTGTCGCTGTTGTACACGCTTAGCCCCAAAGAATGTCGCATGATTATGGTTGACCCCAAGATGTTGGAGCTGTCGGTTTATGACGGCATTCCGCACCTGTTGTCGCCCGTTGTGACGGACCCCAAGAAGGCGGTTGTGGCTTTGAAATGGGCCGTGGCAGAGATGGAAGATCGCTATCGCAAGATGTCGAAGATGGGGGTTCGCAATATCGACGGCTATAATGGCCGCGTGAACGATGCGCTGGCCAAGGGCGAGGGTTTCAAGCGCACAATCCAGACAGGGTTTGACGATGCGACGGGCGAACCGGTGTTTGAGACCGAAGAATTTACGCCTGAAACCATGCCTTTTATCGTGATCATTGTCGACGAGATGGCCGACTTGATGATGGTCGCCGGTAAGGAAATCGAGGCATGCATTATGCGGCTGGCGCAGATGGCGCGGGCCTCGGGTATTCATCTTATTATGGCGACGCAGCGGCCTTCCGTTGATGTGATTACGGGTACGATCAAGGCGAACTTCCCGACGCGGATTTCGTTTCAGGTAACCTCGAAAATCGACAGCCGGACCATTCTGGGCGAGATGGGCGCGGAACAACTGCTGGGCATGGGCGATATGCTGTATATGGCTGCGGGGGGTAAAGTAACGCGCGTGCATGGGCCGTTTGTGTCGGACGAAGAGGTCGAGGAAATCGTGAACTTCCTTAAGGCGCAGGGCGAGCCGACGTATGTTTCCGGCGTCGTTGAAGGGCCGGAGGGCGAGGCGAGCGCTAATGTCGATGCGCTTCTGGGCCTTGGTGGAAACACCGGCGGCGAGGATGCGCTTTACGACCAAGCGGTGCAGATTGTGGCGCGGGACCGGAAGTGTTCGACCTCCTATATTCAGCGTAAATTGTCGATTGGCTATAACAAGGCCGCCAAAATCGTTGAAGAGATGGAAGAGAATGGCGTTGTCAGTCAGGCTAACCATGTCGGAAAACGTGAAATTCTGGTGCCGGAAATCCAATAGTCGCCAATATCCGCTTATTGCTGCATTGGCGGGTTTAATATTGCGCGGTCGGGTTATATATTAAGCCTATGAACAGACGCTTTTTTATTACGGCCTTTGGTGCCGCCTCTCTGGTTTTGTCTGGCGGTATTGCCAGCGCCCAGAATGACGTTGTTGATGAGTTGAACACTTATCTGAACTCGCTGATTTCCGCGACGGCGCCTTTTACGCAGGAAAGTGCGGACGGGTCCACGGCGACGGGGACGTTTTACCTGCAAAAGCCGGGAAAAATGCGGTTTGAATATGACGCGCCCTCGCCAGCGTTGCTGGTGGCAGACGGGCAAGCTTTGGCGGTTTTTGACAAGAAGTCCAACCGTGGCCCGCAGCGGTATCCGCAATCCAGCACGCCGTTGTCGTTGCTGACGCGGCCTGACATTGACATCCGGCGTTCGAAGTTTGTGCAGCTTCTGGAAGCGGGGGACACGCAGATGCATCTGACGTTGTTTGACCCTGACGAACCGGGAATCGGGACCATCAAGATGATTTTTGATCGCAAGCCGATGGCACTGGTCGAATGGATCATCGTTGACGGGGCCGGTCTGGAATCTGTGGTTAAGCTTGGCGAGTTAACGACGAACATCTCGCTGGATAGTGCATTGTTCAGCATTCCCAAGACCATTCTGGCGTTGCAAAACGAGGGTTAAGGCAGGGCTTGTTTTTATAAACGCCAGCGTCCAGAATCGATTGCGAAACATTTCGATTGGGCAATGCTTTGAATTACACGAAAACTTTGGAAACTGCCGAGGATTCCGCCGCGTTGGCGGTTGCGTTTTCCGCGCATCTTAAGGGTGGCGATTGCTTGCTTTTGTCTGGCCCTGTCGGGGCGGGGAAAACGCATTTTGCGCGTGCCATCATTCAGACGATGATGGCGCGGGATGGTCTGGTTGAGGATGTGCCGTCACCGACTTTCACGCTGGTGCAGGTTTATGAAACCTCCGTTGGGGAGGTGTGGCATACGGATTTGTACCGCTTAACGCATGTTGACGAGCTGACGGAACTGGGGCTGGATGACGCGTTTGAAACAGCGATCACGTTGGTGGAATGGCCGGATAGGTTGGGGGCTGCGCGACCTGATCGGTATCTGGATTTGACGTTTTCTATGCCCGATTTAGAATCGGATGTGCGGGTGCTGGAAATTCGTGCTGTCGGTGATAATTGGGATTGGTTGAGCGATGTTTGAGGCGCAGAAATCCCCTCGTGTGTTCGCCCTTCCACTGGGCGTGGATTTCTCGCAGGCGTTTGTTGACGGGTTGCTGAAACGGCTGGAGGGGCAACCGCCCGAAGCCTTGGCCAAGGTTGTGATTTATGTGAACACCCGCCGTTCCGCGCGCGGGATCGAGGCGATTTTGGCCAGCAGTGGCGCGCGCCTGTTGCCGGATATTCGGGTGGTGACGGATTTGGCGCAGGATGTCAGCGTTCCGTTGGCGGCTCCTATTCCAGCGCTGCGGCGCAAGTTGATAATCGCGCGGCTGGTGGCGGCGTTTATCGAACAACAACCCGATGTTGCCCCGCAGTCTGCCGTGTTTGATTTGGCGGATAGTTTGGGGGCATTGCTCGACAGCTTTCAGGGTGAAGGGTTGGCGATGGATGCGCTGGCCGACATCGAAGTTGGCGGGCAATCGGAACATTGGGAGCGTTCGAAAAAGTTTCTTGAAATCCTGAACGAGTATTGGAATGACCACCGGCCAAATGATGCACCTGACGCAGAGGAACGCCAGCGTGCGGTGGCCGAAGGGTACGCGGCGTTGTGGAAAGTTTCACCGCCAAAGCATCCGGTTATTGTGGCAGGTTCGACAGGGTCGCGCGGGGCCACGGCGGTGTTTATGAAGGCCGTTGCAGCCTTGCCACAGGGCGCGGTTGTGCTGCCGGGTTTCGATTATGACACGCCGCGGAACGCATGGGAGGCGATGGCGGCTGACCATCCACAATATGGTTTCGGGGCTTTGGCCACGACGTTGGATTTCCCACTTGAACCGCCGCTGTGGGCGGAGGTTGCATCAGCGCAAGCGACCCGAAACAAGCTGGTTTCCTTGGCTTTACGGCCAGCCCCTGTGACGGATCAGTGGTTGCAGGATGGGCCGCATTTGGTGGCCGGTTTGCCAGCTGCTTGCGAGGGCATGACCCTGATTGAGGCCCCAAGCCAACGGGCGGAGGCCGAGGCGATTGCCATTCGGTTGCGCCGCGCGGCTGACGATGGGCAAAAGGCGGCTTTGGTCACGCCGGATAGGGTTTTGGCACGGCGCGTGGCGTCAGTTTTGGCGCGGTGGGATATTTCACCGGATGATTCTGCGGGGCGGCCATTGCCGTTGACCCCGCCGGGGGTGTTTTTACGCCGATTGGTGGCACTGGTCGGTGCGCCTTTAACGCCGGAAGGCTTGTTGGCGATCCTGAAACATCCGCTTTGTGGCGGGGTTGAGGGGCGCTCAAATCATTTGCAAATGACGCGCAAGCTGGAGTTGGAAAAACTGCGCGGTGGCGCGCCGTTTATTGATTGGGTTGAGTTGGCGGACTGGGCTGAAAAGGCCGACGCGACGGCTTGGGTTGCGGCTGTGCATGCTGCGCTGTTGCCGCTGTTGAATGCGGCGCCGGAAATGCCACTGACGGATTGGATCACCCTGCACCGTGAGGCTGCGGAACGATTATCCCGTGGCTTGGATGATCTGGGGCCGCTGTGGGATAGGGATGCGGGGGCGGCGGCGCAGGCCGCGTTCGCGCAGTTGGAACAGGAGGCGGCGTTTGGCGGCGTTATACCTGTGGTGCAATATCGTGCGTTGTTTCAATCGGTGTTGAACGGCATCGAGGTGCGTGATGAAGCATATTTGCCGCACCCGAATATTGCGATTTTGGGAACGCTTGAGGCGCGGGTGCAATCGGCCGATCTGGTTATTCTGGGTGGGCTGAACGAGGGGATTTGGCCGTCAGCCGCCAAGTCGGACCCGTGGATGAGCAGGGATATGCGCCGCCAGATCGGGTTGCCGTTGCCGGAACGCCAGATTGGATTGTCAGCACATGATTTTCAGCAGGCGATTGCAGCGCACGAGGTGGTTTTGTCTCGCGCGATCCGTGACGGGGATGCGCCGACGGTGGCCTCGCGTTGGGTGATACGGTTGTTGAATTTGTTAAACGGGTTGGGACCTGTTGGTGAAATTGCGCTGGACGATATGCGGGCGCGTGGCGGGGTGCTGTTGGCACTGTCGGAGGCGATGAACCTGCCGGAACACGAAGTCGCACCTGCGGCTCGACCCGCACCAAGCCCGCCGGTTTCGGTGCGGCCTGATCGCCTGTCGGTGACCCGGATCGAGACGCTGATACGCGACCCATACACGATTTATGCGGAGAAAATTTTGAAACTGCGCGCACTCGACCCACCGGGGAAAGAGGCGGACGCGCGGGAGCGCGGAACAGCATTGCACAAGGTGTTGGAGGTGTTCACGGCACGCACAAAAGACGGGCTGCCGGATGATGCGGAGGCAGTTTTTGTCGATGTTGCCCGCGAAGTTCTGGAGGACCTCGTGCCGTGGCCAAGTGTGCGCCGGTTGTGGTTGGCGCGGCTTCGCAAGATTGCTGGCTGGTTCGTTGCAGGCGAGCGGGTGCGGCGCGAACGCGCGGGGTTACTGGCGCAGGAAGTTTCGGGAAAACGGGCGTTGGGTGGCTTTACGCTAACCGCCAAGGCGGACCGGATTGATATGTTGGCGAATGGGAGTTTCGCGATTTACGACTATAAATCCGGGGGGTTGCCGTCGAAAAAAGAGGTGAAGAAATTCGCGGTGCAACTGCCCCTTGAAGGGGCAATCGCGCAGGTCGGTGGGTTTGAGGGCATCGCCAAGGGGAAGATTTCGCATCTGGAATTGATTGGCTTGGGGGCTGGCGGCAAGGAATTGTCGCTGGATTTCAGCGATGGCGAGATTGATGAGATTTGGGCGCACTTAGGCACGTTGATACAGGCGTTTGGCTCGGAAAAACTGGGGTATGCCGCGCGATTACGCCCCGGAAGTTTGAAATATGCCAGCGATTATGACCACCTCGCGCGGTTCGGCGAATGGCAGGATGGCGACGAATTTGAAGCGGAGGCGATGGAATGAACGCGATCGAAAAAGCCTCGGCGGCGCAGGTTCAGGCGGCGATTCCGGTAAATTCGACATGGGTTTCGGCGAACGCGGGGTCTGGTAAAACGCGGGTGCTGACCAATCGTGTGGCGCGGTTGCTGCTGGCCGGTTGTCCACCGCAAAAAATCCTGTGCTTGACCTATACCAAGGCAGCGGCTGCCGAGATGCAGAACCGGCTGTTTGGCAGTCTGGGTGCATGGGCGATGAAGCCGGATGCGGAGTTGCGCGCGGAGCTTGAGACGCTGGGCGAGGTTGATCTGGACGCGGACCAATTGCGGTTGGCGCGGACTTTGTTTGCGCGCGCGCTGGAAACGCCGGGGGGGTTGAAAATCCAGACGATCCACTCGTTTTGCGCAGGGATATTGCGGCGGTTTCCGCTGGAAGCTGGAGTTTCGCCGCAATTTGTGGAGATGGAGGAGCGGCAGGCCAAACAACTGCGGGCCGAGATTTTGGAAGAGATCGCGATAGATAATGGTACAGTTTTTGACAGTATCGCGTGGCATTTGACCGGCGATGATACGGAGGTGCTGCTGAACGGAATTTTGAAGCTGCGCGCATCGTTTGGAGGGTTTGATGAGGTGGCGGTCGCGGAGGCATTGGGGTATGAGATCGGTGTGACCGACCAGAACATTTTAACGGCCGTAATGCAGGGGCTAAGCGACGGTGATATCGATCGGTTGGCGAAGGCGATGGCGGCTGGGACGGCGGCGGACCAGAAACACTCGGTCAAGATTTATCAGGGGATGAAGGTGGATGCGAGTGCGGCGTTGGACCTTTATGAGACGGTGTTTCTGATTGCCAGCGGTGAGCCACGGAAAGGAAATTTTCCGACGAACAAGGTTAAGGACGCTAATCCTTGGGTACCTGATATGTTGGACGTTCTGAAAGATCGGATGGTGATCGCACGGGATCAGCGATTGGCGCGGGTGGCGTTTGAACGGGCGCGAGCGTTGCATGATTTCGCTGGCGAGTTTCTGGGGCGGTACGATCGGCGAAAAGCGCTGCTGGGCAAGCTCGATTTCGAGGATTTGATTGAAAAGACGCGGGCGTTGTTGGGGCGATCCAACATGGCGGCGTGGGTTTTGTACCGTTTGGACGGCGGGATTGACCACATTCTGGTGGACGAGGCGCAAGACACCTCGCCTGCGCAATGGGATATCGTGCGGATCTTGGCAGAGGAGTTTCATGCTGGCGTTGAGGAACGCGAAACGCCGCGAACCGTGTTTGTTGTGGGGGATGAAAAACAGTCGATTTATTCGTTTCAGGGGGCCGATCCCAAAGCTTTCGCAGAGATGCGGGCGTTGTTCACGGATCGGCTCTCGCAGGTTGCACAAACGTTGCACCAGACGGAACTGCTGTATTCTTTTCGGTCTGCCGCGCCGGTTTTGGCGGTGGTGGACAAGGTGTTCACAGGCGATGCACGCGAGGGGCTGCAAGGCGAAATTTTGCACCGCACGGTGAAGTCGGAATTGCCCGGAAAGGTGGAGCTTTGGCCGTTTGTGGAGAAGCCCGAAAAGCCCGAGGAAAACCCGTGGTACATGCCGGTAGATTCGCGAACACCCGATGATCCGCGACTGGTTTTGGCAGAGGCCGTGGCCGCGCGCGTGGCGGAATTGATTGAAACGCGGCATGAATTGCCGGGGACTGGGCAGGCGGTTTCTGCGGGTGATTTCCTGATTTTGGTGCAAAGTCGGGGGCCGCTGTTTCATGCGATCATCAAAGGGTTGAAGGCGCATGGCGTCAATGTGGCCGGGGCGGATCGGTTAAAAATTGTCGAAGAAATGGCCGTTAAGGATTTGTTAGCCCTGTTGCAATTTCTGGCGACGCCGGAGGATGATTTATCGCTGGCGGCGGCGTTGCGTTCGCCCTTGTTTGGGTTGTCGGAGCGGGATTTATACAAGCTGGCGCAGGGGCGAAAGGGCACGTTGTGGCAATCGCTTTGGACGCATCGGGAGGATTGGCCGGAGGTTGTCGGGATGCTCGATAAACTGCAAGGGCAGGCGGATTTCTTGCGGCCCTATGATCTGCTGGAGCAGGTGTTAACGGCGCATGATGGGCGGCGAAGGTTGGTTGCACGGCTTGGGCATGAGGCCGAGGATGGCATTGACGAGTTGTTAACCCAATCGCTGCATTATGAAAGCGTTGAAGCGCCGTTGTTGACGGGTTTCTTGGGGTGGATCAGCTCGGATGATGTCGTGGTTAAGCGACAGATGGATGCTGCGAGCGACCGTGTTCGGGTGATGACGGTGCATGGGGCCAAAGGGCTGGAAGCGCCGATTGTGATCTTGCCACATACGACGAAACGAGCTGAGGGGGCGCATGCGCCGCAGGTTGTTTCGGTCAATGATTTGCCGGTTTGGCGCGCGGGAACCTCGCCCAAGGCCATCGCGGCGGTAGAGGAATCGCGCAAACAACTGGTTCGTGAGGAGACACGGAGATTGCTGTATGTGGCTCTGACCCGCGCGGAGCAATGGTTGATTGTTTGCGGGGCGGGCAGTTTGAGCAAGGATGGCGAAAGTTGGTATCAGCGGGTTGAGGCGGCGATGCAGGCATGTGGTGCGGCGGCGAGCTCGCCCCCTGAAGGGTTAACGGGTGAGTCGTTGGTTCTGGAGCATTGCTGGAGTAGTGAAAGTGCCGAACCGCAAGCGAAGGGCGCTGCCGGAAGCGTTGCCTTGCCGGAATATATGCTGGTGACTGCGCCACTGCCGGAACGTGCGGCCAAGATGCTGTCGCCATCGCAACTGGGTGGCGCGCATGCCTTGGCGGGCGAGGGGGAGGATGAGCAAGCGGCGATGAAACGCGGCAATCAAATTCACCTTTTGTTAGAGGTTTTGCCGGATATTCCGCAGGAAGATCGCGCGGATGCGGCCAAGCGGTTGTTGGATGCGGATGACTGGCAGGCCGTGTTTAACGAGGTTCAAGCCGTGCTGGATGCGCCGAAATTAGCGAAGGTTTTCGCGCAAGACGTGTTAGTGGAGGTGCCGGTTACGGCGAGGCTCGCCGATTTGGACAGTGCGCAAATGTTGGGGCGGATCGACAGGTTGGTGATTTCGGATACCGAAGTTTTGGCGATTGACTTCAAGTCCAATCGACAAATTCCCGATACGGCAGCCGAAACACCCGAAGCAATCTTGCGACAAATGGGGGCGTATCGCGCGGCGTTGACGCAGATTTACCCTGACCGGACGGTGAAAGTCGCGATTATCTGGACGTATCGCGCGAAAATGATGAAATTGCCGGAAAAAATCACCGCAGAGGCGTTGTTGCGGGCCAGCCCTTCTTGACGCCTGACACATGCGTACCTAGTTTACATGCAGAAACCCAAATGTTTGATCAGGAGAAGCCAGATGGCAACCGTTAAAGTTACAGACGCGACATTCGAAGCCGAAGTCGTGAATTCCGACATCCCCGTAATCGTAGATTTCTGGGCGGAATGGTGTGGCCCATGTAAGCAAATCGGGCCGGCTCTGGAAGAGTTGTCCGAAGAGTATGAGGGCAAAATCAAGATTGCCAAGGTTAATGTTGATGAAAACCCGGCTTCGCCAAGCCAGATGGGCGTTCGCGGTATTCCTGCGTTGTTCATGTTTAGCGGCGGCAAAGTTGTGTCGAACAAAATCGGTGCGGCCCCTAAGGCTAGCCTGAAAAGCTGGATCGACGAATCTATCTGATAGTTTTCGCAGATTTTCTAAAAGGGTCGTGACGTCGTCGCGGCCCTTTTTCGTTTCAGGGGTTTCGCAAACCGAAATTCTATGATCGAGTGATGCCAAAGAACCCGTTTGTTTCGAGGTGTACAGATGAATAATAACCTAAAAACCGGTGGCCAACTGTTGGTCGAATGCTTGCAAGCACAAGGCGTGACGCGGGCGTTCGGTGTGCCGGGCGAAAGCTATCTGGCGGTGCTGGATGCACTGCACGATGTGCCGGAAATCGAGCTAATCGGGAACCGGAACGAGGGTGGCGCGGCCTATATGGCGGCAGCGCATGGGCAGCTTACGGGGCAACCGGGGATATGTTTTGTGACGCGTGGTCCGGGGGCGACGAATGCGTCTATCGGGGTGCATACGGCGATGCAGGGGTCCACGCCGATGATCCTTTTTGTGGGTCAGGTTGGCACTGATATGAAGGGTCGCGAGGCGTTTCAGGAAATTGACTACAAGGCGTATTTCGGCACGGTCGCGAAATGGGTGGCCGAAATTGACGACGTTGACCGCATACCGGAAATCATGGCACGGGCCTTTGCAACGGCGCTTTCCGGCAGGCCCGGTCCGGTAGTTATTGCTTTGCCGGAGGATGTGCTAACTGATTTCACCAGTGCGATTGCTGGGCCTAGGGTTAAGGTGCCGGAGGCCGCTGTTAGTGCCTCGGCGGTTGCAGAAATTCGAGGTATTTTGGCAAGGGCCGAGCGACCGTTGCTAATTGTCGGGGGCGGCGGTTGGAATGATGCGGGCCGCGCGGCGTTTCGACGGTTCGTTGAAGCGAACCATCTGCCTGTCGCCTGTGCATTCCGGTTTCAGGATATTCTTGATAACAATTCGCCAAGTTATATCGGCGATGCGGGGCTGGGCAAATCGCCCGCCATGCTGAAAGCCTTGAACGAGGCGGATGTGATCTTTGCGGTGAACATCCGGTTCGGGGAAAATACGACCGACGGGTACGAATTGTTTGACGTGCCAAACATGAAGGCCACGTTGATCCACAGCCATATTTCCGACGATGAATTGAACAAGATTTATACGGCTGATTTACCCGTGCATGCTGGCCCGAACGAATTATTCGCGGCCTTAAGTGACACGGTTATCGCAGCGCCTTGGGCGGATAATTCGCAGGCGGCGCGGGCGGCGTTTTTGGCGTCTATCGAGATACCTGAACAACCGGGCGGCGTTGATATGGGCGCGGTAATCCGCTTTTTTCAGGATGAGTTGCCCGAGGATGTGATCTTGACCAACGGCGCGGGGAATTTCGCGATTTGGCACAACAAATTCTTCCTTTATGGGGATAAAGCGCGGCTGTTAGGGCCGCAATCGGGTGCGATGGGCTATGGCCTGCCAGCGGCGATTGCGGCGAAGGCGGAACACCCTGAGCGGATGGTTGTTTGTATCGCGGGGGACGGGGACTTTCAGATGAACTGTCAGGAACTAGGCGCGGCCATGCAGCACGGAATTGCCCCGATTGTGTTGATTGTGAATAACGGCACTTACGGTACGATCCGCATGCATCAAGAACGCACCTATCCTGAACGCGTGAGTTTTACCGACATCAAAAACCCCGACTTTGTGGCGCTGGCGAAATCGTATGATTTCCATGCGGAGCGGGTGACGAAAACCGAACAATTTGCAGATGCTTTTACGCGCGCTAAATACTCCAAAACCGGTGCGGTACTGGAGCTGGTTGTTAGCGCGGAATCTCTTACCCCTCGGGCGACGTTATCGGATTTGCGGGCGCTCGGACTTGCTAAACAGGAGGCCGAAAATGGCTGAATTTAATCGGATATTAATCACGGGCGCGGCGGGCAGCCTTGGCACATATCTGCGCCATGGCTTGAAACATCTAACCACGCATATGCGGCTGGTGGACCGTGTGGACATGGGCGAGGCGCTGGAAGGCGAAGAGCTGATCGTCATGGACCTGTCTGACCGCGAGGCAGCGCTGGAAATCACCAAGGACGTGGATATCATCATCCATTTCGCTGGTGTTCCGCGCGAACAAAGTTTTGATGAAATCATGACGGATACGATCCCTGCGGCCTATCATATGTATGAAGGGGCGCGGCTCTATGGGGCGAAACGGGTGGTTTATGCCAGCTCGATCCATGCGGTTGGGTTTGCGGAAGTGGACAGCGTGCCGGATACTGAAAACCGCCATCGTCCCGATACGTTTTACGGTATGACCAAGTGCTTTATCGAGGACCTCGGGTCGCTGTATTGGGACAAGTGGGGGATTGAATCGGTTAACTTGCGGATTTGTTCGTGCTTCCCTGAACCAGCGGATCGCCGCATGCTGTGGAGCTGGTTGAGCTTTGATGATTGTGTCCGACTGACGGAGGCCGCGATGACAACACCACGGGTAGCGTTCTCGGTGATTTACGGCACGTCGGACAACGCGCAGCGGGCGGTTTCAAATTCGAAGGCGACGCATATCGGGTATCGACCGAAAGACAGTGCTGACGGGTACGTTGAAAACATCCTCGCTACGACGGATAGGCAAGACCCGAACGCGCGCGTTGCCCGCGTGGTTGGCGGATGGTTTACGAACCACCCGCACCCTGCGGATGAACCGGCCGATGAAAGCTGATGTTGTTATATGTGGCGGCGCGGTTATGGGCAGCGCGGTCGCGTATTTCCTAAAGGAACTGGGATTTGACGGCTCGGTTCTGGTGATCGAGCGGGATGGAAGTTACGCCCAATCCTCAACGGCGTTATCGGCCAGCGGGATACGACAGCAGTTTTCCAGTCCGCTAAATGTACAGATCAGCCAGTTCGGCGCCGCGTTTATAAAGGGTGCGAATGATCGTTGGGGGGTGGATTTGAATTTGCACGAAAACGGGTATTTGTATCTGGCCAACACGCCAGACGGGGCACAGGTGTTGCGCGAAAACCATGCGGTGCAGATCGGCGAGGGTGCGGATGTAGCCTTGATGGAGCGCACGGCATTGGCAGAAAAGTTCCCGCACTTGCGGCTGGATGATATTTTGCTGGGCGCACACGGGCAATCCGGCGAGGGTTGGTTTGACGGGGTTGGCCTGATGCAAGGGTTGCGAACGGGCGACTATATTTCGGACGAGGTTGTTGGGCTTGATCTGGCTGGTAGTAAGGTTTCTGGGGTTAAGCTGGCCTCGGGGCGCGCGGTGGAATGTGGTGTTTTTGTTAATGCTGCGGGACCGCGCGCGGCAGTTATTGCGGCGATGGCGGGGATAAATATTCCGGTGGAGGCGCGCAAACGCACGAACTTCCTGTTTGATTGTATGGATCCACCAACGGGCGATTTACCCCTGATGATTGATCCGTCAGGCGTTTGGTGCCGCCCAGAAGGTAAGCATTTTTTGGCGGCTTGTTCACCTGTCGATGACCCTGTGGTGGACTTTGACGATTTCGAACCGCGTCACGCGGAGTTCGAGGAAATCATCTGGCCAGCCCTCGCCGCGCGGTCAGAAAACTTCGAGGCGATTAAGCCGATCCGGTTTTGGAGCGGCCATTACGCCTATAATATGCTGGACCAAAACGCTGTTATTGGACCACATCCTGACATCCCGAATTTTCTATTTGCCAACGGGTTTTCCGGCCATGGGTTGCAGCAAGCACCTGCGGTTGGGCGGGCCTTGGCGGAATGGATTTGCCATGGTGAATACCGAAGCCTAGATTTTACGCCGCTGGGGTTTGAACGTATCGTCACAAACACCCCGTTATTGGAGCGTTGTGTGATATGACTTGGACCCCGCCAGCTGCGCATCGTTTGTACGGCGTTAACGATACGTCGTGGGCGCCTGTTGCTATGACTAAACTTGGACCGTTTGTGCTTAGGCGTGGCGGTGATGGCGGGCAGCGGGTGTCTTCGACTTCGCTTTGGCAAGACGAGTTCACCGAGGCGGATATCAATGCGGCGGAAAATGCGATGGCGGCTGCGGGGCAGCCATTGTTGTTCATGATCCGCGATAATGATCAGGCGCTGGATATGGCACTGAAAAATCAGGAGTATTTCGTCAAAGACCCTGTGACGTTGTTTGCGGGGCCTGCCGCGCGCCTCGCGGAACATGATCCCAAAGGGTTGACGGTGATTGATGCCCCCGAACCGATGGCCGTAATGGCAGAGATTTGGGAAACGGGCGGAATTGGGGCTGGACGACTGGATGTGATGCGGCGCGCAACTGGCCCCAAAGCGTGTTTCCTTGGGCGCACCGACGACCAACCCGCAGGGGTTGCCTATGTTGGGTGTGACAAGGATATTGCCATGATGCACGCGCTTGAAATCTTGCCGGAGTTTCGGCGCAAAGGATTGGCCTTGCAAATGATGGGCGCGATGGGGGCTTGGGCGTTGCGTAATGGGGCGCAGACCTTCAGCTTGGTCGTCTTAACCGAAAATGACGCTGCGTGTGGTCTTTACGAAAAGTTGGGGATGGTCAAAGTTGGCCAATATCATTACCGCAAAAAGGAAGCCTTATGACCGAATTACCAACCGCGCTGAACCTGCCTGCCGTTGACCCGTTGCCCGAAGGCACCGCGAAATTTTTTCGTATATGCGAGGAAAAGCTGGGAATGGTGCCGAATGTGCTGGTTTCTTACGCTTTCAATGTCGACAAACTGAACGCTTTTTCGGGGATGTATAACGACCTGATGCTGGGCGATTCAGGCTTGTCCAAGTTGGAGCGTGAGATGATTGCCGTGGTGGTTTCCTCGGTTAATCGGTGTTTCTATTGTCTGACGGCGCACGGCGCTGCGGTGCGCGAATTGTCTGGCCTGCCCGAACTGGGGGAGGCATTGGTGATGAACTACCGCGCCGCCAAGCTGGATGCACGCCAACGCGGGATGCTGGATTTCGCCGTACTGATGAGCGAAGCCAGTCACCGTATTGAGGAAAGCGACCGTCAGGCTTTGCGTGATGTCGGGTTTAGCGATGCGGATATCTGGGACATCGCGGCGATCGCGAGCTTTTTTAATATGTCAAATCGCATGTCCTCGGCTATTGCGATGCAGCCCAATCCTGAATATCACGGTCAGGCACGGTAAAACGAGAGGCGCGTAATGGCGTTAGTCACAGCTTCAGGGGTCGAGGTGCGCGTGGGCAACAAGCGGTTGTTGCACGATGTTGATCTGCGAATTGAAGCTGGCGAGATTGTCACCGTGATTGGCCCGAACGGGGCGGGAAAATCGACGTTGTTGAAAGCGATTATCGGGGCCGTGCCGATTAGTGCGGGGCGGATTGATAAACGTGCGGGGCTGCGGATTGGGTATACACCGCAGAAAATCCAGCTTGAAAAAACTATGCCGATCACGGTCGCGCGGTTCCTGTCACTGGCAGGGCATTTGCCAAAAGGCGCGCGGGCCGAGGTGCTGGGAAAAACCGATGTGGCCGCGCTGCGCGATGTGCAGTTGACGGACCTTTCAGGTGGTGAATTCCAACGGGTATTGTTGGCGCGTGCCCTGCTGCGTAAACCGGATTTACTGATATTGGATGAACCGACACAAGGGTTGGACCAACCGGCAGAGGCGCGGTTTTATCGTCTGTTGGCCGAAGTGCGCAAAGAAACCGGCGCGGCTGTATTGATGGTTAGCCATGATCTGCACGTGGTGATGGCACAATCGGATCAGGTGGTTTGCCTGAATGGTCATGTCTGTTGCTCCGGTGCGCCGGCACATGTATCCGCAGACCCGAGCTATAAGGAATTGTTCGGGGCGCGCGCTGAATTGGCGCTTTATGAACACCGGCACGATCACTCGCACGAGGGGCATTCACATGATTGATGATTTCCTTTTGCGCGCCTTGATCGCCGGTGTGGTAATTGCATTAGCGGCGGCCCCGTTGGGGTCGTTGGTCGTTTGGCGGCGTATGGCGTATTTTGGTGATGCGACAGGGCATGCAGGTTTGTTAGGCGTTGCACTTGGTCTGGCGCTTGGCTTGCCGATGATGCTGGGCGTGGCGATGCTGGCCGGTGCGATGGCGCTGGTGGTAACTTACATGATGCGGCGTGGCGATTATGCGGTGGATACCGTGCTGGGCGTTTTTGCGCATTCGGCGCTGGCGATCGGCTTGGTCGTTGCGTCGTTGATACCGGGCGTGCGGCTTAATCTGATGGAAGTGTTGCTGGGTGATATTCTGTCGGTTTCATGGGGCGATATCGTGATGATATCGCTGGGTTCCGCAGGTATTCTGGCCGTTATGGCGTGGCGCTGGCGCAACCTGTTGAACGGAACGCTAAGCCCTGAGTTGTTGGTGGCCGAGGGTGGATCCCTGATGTGGGACCGATTGATTTTCACGTTGAGCTTGGCCCTTTTCGTCGCTTTGGCAATGAAATTGGTCGGGGTGTTGTTAATCACCGCAATGTTGATTTTACCGGCAGCAGCGGCGCGGCCTTTGGCGCGCTCACCAGAACAGATGGTCGGATTTGCGGGCGCAATCGGGATTGCGGCAGTGATGGCCGGATTGGGGTTTAGCTGGGTCACGGATGCCCCCGCAGGCCCGTCTATTGTTGTCATGTCGAGCATGGGGTTTGTCTTGGCGAACCTTTTAAAACTAACCAAGAAATAGGGTTTCCCAAATGCGTATCGGATTTATCTTCCTGACATTGGCTTATGTTCTTAGCCAGTTTTACCGCGCGTTTTTGGCGGTTTTGTCACCAGTTCTGGGCCGTGATCTGGGGGCAACAGCGGCGGATTTATCGTTGGCTTCTGGCCTGTGGTTCGGGGTGTTTGCCGCGATGCAAATCCCTATCGGCTGGGCGCTGGATCATATCGGGCCACGCTGGACGGCGGCAGTTTTGCTGGCGATTGGCGGGGGTGGTGGATCGGCGCTGTTTGCCATGGCGCAAACCCCGACCGAGGTGCAAATCGCAATGGGGTTGCTGGGCGTAGGGTGTGCGCCCGTGCTGATGGCGAGCTATTATATCTTTGCCCGTCTTTACCGCCCCGCGATGTTTGCGACTTTGGCAGGCGTTGTTTTGGGTGTTGGAACGGCGGGGAATCTGGCTGGGTCTGTGCCGTTGGCTTTGGCCGTTGAAACGCTGGGTTGGCGTGAAAGCCTTTGGATAATGGTGGGGGTCAGCCTTGTGGTGGCCGCAGGTTTGGCGCTTTTCGTGAAGGATATGCCGAGGGTGGAGGCGCATAAAGATACGCCCAAGGGCAGCTTGCTCGACATCTTGAAGATGCCTGCTTTGTGGCTGATTTTCCCGCTACTTATGGTTAATTACGCCCCCGCGGCCGGAATTCGCGGGTTGTGGGCCGGGCCGTATCTAAGCGATGTATTTGGCATGGATGCGAGCGGGATTGGTGTGATTACATTCTGGATGGCGGTTGCAATGATGGTTGGCAGTTTCGCATACGGCCCGATGGATCGCATATTTGGCACGCGCAAGTGGGTGATTATTACGGGCAACTTGCTGGGCGCACTTTGCCTGCTGGGCTTGTGGGCGTTCGGTGACAGTTCGGTTATGACGGTGGCAATTCTGCTTTTCGGCATCGGGCTTTTCGGCCTGTCTTTCCCGCTGATGATGGCGCATGGCCGCAGCTTTATACCGCCGCATTTACTTGGGCGTGGTGTGACCCTGTTAAACCTGTTCAGTATCGGTGGTGTCGGATTGCTGCAATGGATCACTGGCCGCATGTACGTGGCATCGAGCGCAAACGCAGGTAGTGCCGCCGCCCCATATCAAAGCCTGTTTTTGTTCTTTGCGGTGCTACTGTTGATCGGCGCGGCGATTTATATGTTCAGCGAGGACCGAACGGATTAGATGTCGCAGATGTCATCGTGTTCGCGGAAGTATCCGGCTAGAAAATCAACAAAGGCACGAAGTGTGGGTTGGATGTATTTGCCCGCCGGATAGATCGCATGAATGCTTATCCGCTGTTCTGGCAGGCTTTCGAGAATTGGAACAACGCGCCCTTTTTCGATGGCGTCTTCGATAATAAAACATGGCATGCGAGCGATCCCGAGACCGGATTCCGCTGCACGAAGCAAAGCACCACCGTTATTTACCGTTAGCCGCCCAACCGCACGAATTTGGCGTTCCTCGCCACTTGGTGCGATTATATTCCAGGTGTTTCCGGTGGATAGATTGGAATAGTGCAACAAATGATGCTTGGCCAAATCGTCGATGGTTTGCGGTGTACCGTGCGTGTCGAGATACAGCTGCGAGGCAATAAACTTTGTGGAGGTTTCCGAGAGTTTTCGCGCTCGCAAGCTGCTATCAACCAGAGGGCCAATACGAACTGCCATGTCAAATCCCTCGGCGATTATTTCGACGAAGGAGTCGTTCAACGTCATGTTGACGGACACATCGGGGTATTTTTGCAAAAACGCACTGACGGCACGGGATAGCTGGTTGTTGCCTAAATCGACAGGTGCGGAAATTCGTAACGCGCCTTTTGGCGTGTCCTGCATTGCGGTGATCATTTCGTCTGCGGCACGGGCATCAGCGAGGATTGTAATAGCGCGATCATAGTAGGACAGACCAAGTTCTGTTGGCGACACGCGGCGTGTCGTGCGGTTTAGTAAACGTACTCCTAGGCGGGTTTCCAATCCGGAAACATGTTTGGATATCGCGGATTTCGAGATACCCAACTTGCTGGCGGCGCTGGTAAATCCGCCTTGCTCGACCACGGAAACGAATGCTTCCATTTGACTAAGACGATCCACAACAGGCCCCCACTGTTTCCAATTCGGGGATTATATAGGTGCGAATCCAGAACGGTGTCAAATACCGAATTTAATATGTGGAATGTTTATGCCCTTAGGTACAGCTGCGCAGTTGCGCTTCGTAGCGGTTGGCCATGGCTTGTACTTCGTTAGCAACACGAATCAGCCACGGTTTGCTTTTGTAACTTCCGCGCGCGAAACCTGTCTGACCATCGTGATAAGCAAGGTATTGATTGTATGCGTCATTTTTGGCGATACCTAAGCGACTGTTCGAGCGGTCCATGTACCAGCCGATAAAATCGGTTACATCGCCGAAGTCGTCACGGTTTGCGCGCCGGTTTCCTGTTTCATCACGATACCAGTCCCATGTGCCATCAAGAACCTGGCCATACCCGTAAGCGGTAGATCTTCGGCCGTTCGGGATGATCCACAAGATGTATTTCTTCGAGGTTTTAGCACGGCGCGTGTAATTGGATTCTTTCCAGATTGTTGCCATTTGCACGGATATTGGCACACCCCAAGTGGCCTCGCTACGGGCGAGATCCTGATACCAGCCACGTTTTTGTTCCAATACGGAACACGCATTGGTTTGATCAACCGGCGGGTCGGAACGACCCACACAGGAGCCTAGCACGGCCACGAAAAGGAGTGCGAAAATGCGCATCTGTATGCCTCAATTTTTACTGCTCGGATGTTTTTATCCTTGTTGCGGACAACAGAATCGTATTTCGCGCATAAAAGCAAGGAAATCCTATGTGATCTTCAGCTCTTTGGCTTCTTGGGCGGTAAGTTGCTCGCCTTGTTTGCGCTTTAACAGGATTTCGCGGGCGCGTGCGTAAGTGTCATCTTGCCAGAATATCATGCAGCCGTTGCAGCCCTTTCCGCAGCACCCTTCGGTGCCGACGCGATTGGTTTTGAAGCGGCGTTCATTGGGATCTTCGCCGATGGAGGTAGCCAACGCATCACGGCGTTTGGCATAGTTCGCGTCATCGCGTTTGTCGGCCACTTCCAGATTTTGCACCAGCTTGTCAAACTTGACACGGTTCCATTGTTCCTCGTTCAGCGCCTTTTCTTTGCGAAGCACGGTGAAGGCGGGGAAGCGGGCCTTTAGCGTATCAATGTTTTCGTGATCGAACAGGGCGAAAGGGATGCGGATGGTGGTTTGCGCGCCGCCATGAACGACGCCCATGCGCTTGTCATTGGCGGCATTTTCGAAATCGTAAAGGCGCAACAACATGGTTTCGCGACTTATTGGCGAGACAAAATCCAGCACCTCTCCGGCTTCCAGCTTGTTCTTAACATCGACCAGAAACGCGTCGTCGGTAACTTCTTTAACCACACCGGCATATTCCCACTGCGCCATCGACGCGGTGTGTTCGTAATCATGCGCGTAATTGGAAAGCCGCCCGTCGTGAAAGGCCAGTGTGTAGCCCCGATTGCCGACAGATTCCAGCTCGCGCATGTATTTGCGCGCGTCCCAGTTTTCAGGATCGTCGTAATAATCATCAATCGCCATGCGATAGGCCCGCGCCACGACCGCGACGTAATATTCCGATTTACCACGTCCTTCGACCTTCAGGCTATCGACGCCAATTCGCAGATATTCATCCAGCTTTGGCATGATGCACAGATCACGGGAGTTCAGGATGTAAGAACCCCGCCCGTCTTCCTCGATCGGCATCAGCTCGCCGGGGCGGCAGCCTTCTTCCAGCAGAAACTCGAACATGTCTTTGTTGTTTTCGTTAATGTCCAGTTGCTCAATCGTGCCGTCCTTCAGGCGCATGCGAACATTGTAATTCCAGCGGCATGAATTGGCGCAATTGCCTTGGTTGGCGCCACGTTCGGCCATGAAATTAGACAGCAGGCAGCGGCCCGAATAGGTCATGCACATCGCGCCATGCACGAAGGCTTCCAGTTGCACATCAGGGCATTTTTCGCGAATTTCGGTCAACTCGTTGAACGAAACCTCGCGGGCCAGCACCACTAGTTCCGCACCTTGGGCTTGCCAGAATTTAACCGAAAGCCAAGATGACACATTCGCTTGGGTGGAGATGTGCAACGGTAGTTCCGGCGCGCGTTCCTTAACAAACTGGAAAATTCCGGGGTCGGCGATAATCAATCCATCGGGTTTCACGCGGCGAATTGTGTCGATGTATTCTTCCAGTTTTGGCACGTCTTTATTGTGTGAAAACAGGTTCAATGTCAGATAGGCCCGTTTGCCGTGGGCGTGGCAAAACTCCACCCCCTCGATCACGTCTTCAAGCGAGAATTGCGACTTTGTCCGCAGGCTCATATCCGGCGTGCCTAGATAAACGGCGTCCGCGCCGTACAACACAGCCATTTTCAACTTGCGTAGATTGCCCGCAGGCATCAGCAGTTCGGAGCGTCTTGTCATTTCGTTAACCTATATAAGAAACGCCAGCAGCACGGGAATCACGATAATCGACATCAAGGTCGAAACGACGACAAGGCCTGCGACCTGATCCGCGTCTGCATTGTATTTTTCAGCGAGCATATAGGATGTAACCGCCACCGGAGTCGAGACCTGAACGATAAGTACTCCGAACGCAATCGGCGGTAGTGCTACGATTATCCCGATGGCCACAGGCACCGCGATACAGACAACATATTTTGCGATGGATAGCCAGATGGCTCGCCCGAAGGTGCCGGATTTCAACCGTGCCAAGGCAACGCCAAGTGTAATCAGCATCACCGGAATGGCGATTTGGCCTATCAGATCAAGGGTGTTAACGGTCCAGACGGGTAGCGTCCATCCTTGCACCAGAAACAGGCCGCCAAGGATGGTGGCCCATACGATAGGCTCCTTCAAGGCCGCTTTGGGGGAGCCGCCGGAAACCACCCAAACTCCAACCGTGAAAGACAAGAAGGCCATGACAGCGAAAACGACGACGGCGTAGTCAAACCCGATCGGCCCAAAGGCGAAAAGCGCCAGCGGCAAACCGAGGTTTCCGGTGTTTCCAAAGGTGATAGGTGGCAGAAAGGTTCGTACATCCAACCGCGCCAGTTTAATCATCACGAGAGCGAGCAGGGCGATGATGACATAGGTCAGTAAGGCGGCGAAAGCGGTGTTGCGCAGTATCTCGGGGTCGATTTCAGTTTTCATCAAGGATACGAAAATCAGGGCTGGCACCGAAAGGGTCATTGTCAGGCGGGTGACGAACTCCACACGGTATTCCCATCCCATTTTCACCCAAATCACGCCGATGGCGGCGAGGATAAATACGGGGGCGACAGTTTGGAGAACTTGAAGAATTAGGCCCATGTGACTACCTTTATAGTGTTCGCAGCATTTCATCCGCTGTGGACAGGAAGTCAACCGGTCTATAAGAGGGCAGTTCGAAATTTGAAGGTTAATGATATGTTAAAAAAGTCGGCTAAGTTTTCGTTAGGGCAGGTGGTCAAGCACCGCGTTCACCCGTTCCGCGGTGTGGTCTTCGATATAGATGCGACTTTTGACAACACGGACGAGTGGTGGGAGTCGATCCCCGAAGATATTCGCCCTGTGAAAGACCAGCCATTTTACCACCTGCTGGCCGAAAACGACATGTCGTATTATGTGGCCTATGTTTCGGAACAAAACCTGTTGCGTGATGACAGCGGTGACCCTGTCGAGCATCCCGAAGTGGCGGAGATGTTCGGGCCGCTTACTGATGGTCGCTACGACGTCGGCGGGCAGATGCATTAAGGGTACTCCCGCCCTGTTTGGTTGGGCCGTGCCTCGCTTCGCTCGGTTGAGTATTTATGCAAAGAAAGAAATCTGCGGGATTTTCAGAGTTTGTTAACCAAGTTTGCGTATAAGCGGTTTTGCTGGACAGGA